>UMDB01031472.1_pt1 | contig 31950 bp, 25 predicted proteins | sample 1964361 | NCBI WGS metagenome assembly UMDB01 (sample SAMEA4835981, study PRJEB28245) | human gut metagenome | biome: gut microbiome; material: fecal sample | place: Denmark | collected 2008 | reverse complement strand
GGGATTACCTATTAAAAAATTTTGGTTGTCCATAGGTGAGTTATTTAGATATTTCTTGCCTATTTTGCTATTTGGAATTTTATTAAATATTATAATAGATAGTATTGATATTAATGATATCGTAAAATTTATTACTAAAATTATTATGTATGGTATTGCTTATGTTTTAACAATATACATATATATACTTACAGATAGAGAAAAAGTAGAAATAAAAAATATATTTAAATAAAGAAGGAGAACGCAATATGCCAAAGTTAAGTATAATTGTGTGTGCTTATAATGCTGCACAAACTTTAGAAAAATGTATAAATTCCATTTTAAATCAAACATTCAGAGATTTTGAACTTTTAATTGTAGATGATGGATCATCAGATAATAGTAATGAAATATATGAAAAATATAAGTTATTGGATAGAAGAATTAATATTATTTTCAAAGAACATAGCGGTATCGGTGATACTAGAAATGTTGGACTTGATAATGCTTCAGGAAATTATATTGGTTTTGTTGATAGTGATGATTACATAGATGATGATATGTATGAGATTTTATATAATAATACCCAAAAATATAATGCGGATATTTCTTGTTGTAGGATAGCGATCGAATTTTCTGAAAAAACAATTATTGTGCCGAAACCTGATGGTGAGTTTTGTAAAGTTTTTGAAAAAAACATAAGCATGTTTGAAAAATTTTATAGGGGAATATTTTATTTGCCTGGAATGGTTAATAAAATATTCGCGAGACATGTTTTTAATAATTTACGCTTTCCTGAAAAGTGTACTTTTGAAGATGATTTGTTTTTATTTCCTACGTTGGAAAAATCCAAAAGAGTAGTTTGTGATTCTCGAGCTAAGTATCACTATGTTCAGACGGAATATTCTATTATGAGAAGACCTTTTACCAAAAATGACTTGGAATTAGTAGAGTGTGGAGAATATAATCTTTCTATCGTGAAAGATAGATATCCTAATCTTGTTGATTTTGCTGAAGGAAGACTACTAAATTTTAGAAGAAGAATAATTGATAAAATCTTAAATTTAAATTCGCAGGAAAATATCATTTTTGCTAAGCAGCAAAGACAAGAGATAGTAAAAAGTTTGAATAAAATAATTTTAAATAATGAAATAAGAATTGGAGAAAAAATAGCATTGATTTGCATTGCTTTAAATTTAAAGTTTTATAAAATTTTACTGCATATGAAAAGGAACTTTTACTAATGGCAAAAATTTTAATAATCTCTACTTTTTTTCCTCCAAGAAAGCATATTGCAAGTAACCGAATAGAGTCTTTTGCTAAATATTTAAGTGAATTTGGACATAGTATAACGGTAATAACAAAAGGCGAAAGAGATGCTTGTATTATTACTGATGATATAAAAATTTATTATGTAAAAGATAATGTGTTATTAAGACCATTAAATACATTTCGGAAAGATTACACATTAGTACATATCTTTAAATGTATATATAATATGCTCTTCTTGAATGTTTTGGTAGATGAAGCTTCTGCTTGGACAAATAAAGCATTAAAAGTTGCGCGAAACATACACAAGGAAGAAAAATTTGAGTGTATAGTATCTAGTGCCTTACCTATAGGACCCCATATTATTGCGGCTAACTTAAAGAAAATAACTCCAAATATTAAATTGATTATGGACATGAGAGATGCAGTTTGGTCTCCTAGTTATCCATTGTTTACTAGATATCGGCTGATAAAATTATTTAGAAAATTAGCATTACAAAGTGATTGCATTTTATCTGTATCTAGTAAACAAATGAAAAAGTATGAATTAATTTTAGAGGATAAAGTAAAATGTTTAGAAATAAATAATGGTTATAACTTTGACTTAACCTTGAAGAAGTATAGGAAAAATGAAGTTTTTACTATAGCATTTGCTGGTACATTGCATGGTGCAATAAATACAGATAATTTATTTGCTGCATTAGTTAATTTTGCGGATAAAAACCATAATTTCAAATTGCGAATTATTGGTACAACTAAACCTATATATGTACCTCAAAAAATTGCAGATAAGATTTCTTTTGAAGATTATATGCCATATGATAAATTGATAACAATACTAAAAGAAGAGACTGATTTATTGGTACTAATCATCCCTAAAAGTAGAGAAGAAGGAATATATTCTGGAAAAATATTTGATTATTTAGGATGCTTGAAACCCATATTAGGATTGGTTCCTAGAAATGATGTAGCAGCACAGTTAATCAGAGATACAAAAGCTGGATACATAGCTGAGAATGAAAACATTGACGAAATAGAGCAGAATATTTTAAAAGCTTATTTGGATTGGACAAATAATATTCCATTTAATCCGAATTTGTCATTGATAAGAAAATTTCACAGAAAAGAACAGGCAAAAATATTAGATAATTTAATAGTATCTTTGTGTAGGGGAAATGATAGTGAAAACTGTAATGATAATACATCGATGGACTGATCAAGATCCTCGTTGTAATAAGATAATAAGGTTTCTTTTAAAAAATGATTATAAGGTTATATTTCTAGGCATAAAGACTCAGGATGCAATAACGGATGATACAATATTAAGTGATAAGTATACGAGAATTTTATATTATCAAAAAAATAATTCTAGAATATGTGTAGCATTAAATTTTATTCAATATGTTTTTTTTATTGTAAAAAACATATTTTTATATAAGCCATACATAATTCATTGTGTGAATGAAGAAGTTGCATTTTTAGCATTATTATTGAAAAATATAAAATATAAGATAATAGTTTTGGATATTTTTGACTCACTAATTCTTCGAATAAATAAAAATCAAAAATATTATGAAGGAGTAAAGGTTATAACAAAGCTGGTTTATAAACGAAGTGATTATATTATAGTAACTGATGAAGCAAGAATGAAGTTATTACCGCAATATTTACATAAAAAAACACTTGTGGTTTATAATACTCCAGATGTAAACGAAAGTATTGATTTTTCATTTAGAGTGAATAATATTTTTACTATTGGTGTTATTGGAAGTATAAGTCAGAAAAAAGGATTAAAAGAATTGTTGTGTGCTATAGAGAATATTGACGGAATTAGAATTGATTGTTTTGGTATTTTGGCAGATGAGTATAGTCGTAATGTTTTTATAAAGAACCCTAAGGTTTTTTATAAAGGTATGTTTAGCAATGAAATTGCAATTCAAGAAACAGCTAAATGCGATTTAATATTTGCTTTTTATGAACCATCTACTTTAAATAATATTTATGCATCTCCTAATAAATTATTTGAAGCGATGTATCTTGGAAAACCTATTCTAATGAATTCAGAAGTAAAAATGTCAAAAATTATTTCTGAGAATGATTTTGGCGGAATAGTACCATATTACTCTGTGGACGGTATAAAAAAGGTTATTAAAAGATATAAAGAGATGGATAGAAAAAAATATGAAGAGCTTTTTTATAAAGAACGCAACTTTTATTGTGGATATTTTGCATGGGAGAATAGCAAAAATAATTTATTGAAAATTTACAAAAGGTTGAGTGAATAATTTGCATATAATGTTGATAAACCATTACGCAGGATCAGTCTATCATGGCATGGAATTTCGTCCCTACTATATGGCGAAAGAGTGGGTTAAAGAGGGACATGATGTCACTATTATTACGGCAGCATTTTCGCATTTACGGCAAAAAAATATAGATATAAAAGAGCGAAAAGAAGAATTTATTGATGGAATTAGATATGTTTGGTTGCCAACAGATAAATATGTTGGTAACACATTTTGTCGATTTAAAAATATGCTGCAGTTTGTGAGACAGCTTTATTCAAATATGTCATATTTTAAAAGTCTTGCTCCCGATGTCGTAATTGCATCATCTACTTATCCTTTAGATGTTTATCCAGCACTGAAACTTACTAAAAAAACAGGTGCTAAGTTTGTTTTTGAACTGCACGATCTTTGGCCACTTTCACCAATGGAATTAGGGCAAATGAGTAAATATCATCCTTTTATTATGCTGATACAGTATACGGAGAACTTTTGGTGTAGACATGTTGATAAGGTTGTTTCTATTCTTCCTAATACAGAGGACTATTTGAAGAGGCATGGTTTAGCAGATAATAAATTTATATGTGTTCCCAATGGGATAGTTGTAGAAGACTATGATATAGTGGAACCGTTAAGTGTAGAATATCAAGAATTATGTGACAAATTGCATAAACAAGGATTCTTTTTATTGGGATATACTGGAGCTCATGGAATAGCCAATGCACTTCATACACTACTTTATGCGGCGAGTAAGTGCCAAATAGCTAATTTGCCTATAAGATTTTTATTGGTAGGACATGGTCAGGAAAAAGAAAAGTTAATATTACTCCAACGAAAGCTTAAATTAAGTAATGTAGTTTTTCTTGACAGTATTCCTAAGAAACAGGTTCATACTTTTTGTAAGGAAATGGATTGCCTGTATATTGGTTGGCAGAGAAAACAATTGTATCAATATGGAATAAGTCCTAACAAATTAATGGATTATATGATGTCTGGGAAGCCTGTAATTCATGCTGTCACAGCTGGTAACAATTTAGTGCGGGATGCGAACTGTGGCATTTCTGTACCAGCGGAAGATGCAGGAGCAGTATTTGAAGCTATTAATAAAATGCTGGCGCTGACGCAAGAGAAGCGTCAAAAGTTAGGTAATAATGGCAGAGAATATGTAATAAAAAATCATGATTATAAATTTTTGACAAAAAAAATTATAGAGTTTATAAAGTGATAATTAACACCGCACTTTTCCAGTGCGGTGTTTTGCTATATAATAGAGCGGTAGCAAATATAAAAATAAAGAGGTACTTATGCGTTTATTGATTACCGGCGGTGTCGGTTTTATTGGTAGCAATTATATAAATTGGCATTTGCAGCAGTATCCTGACGATGAAATTGTATGTTTGGACAAGCTGACCTATGCTGCTAATATGGCGGCGCTGGCAGATGTCGTTAAATTAAATAATTTCACTTTCATCCAGGGCGATATTTGTGATGAGCAATTTGTTGAAAGTTGTTTTGCGCAGTATAAGTTCGACGCAGTGATAAATTTTGCGGCAGAGAGCCATGTCGATACTTCTATTATTTCTCCAGCTATTTTTACAAAAACTAATGTTGAGGGTACAGGAGTACTTTTAGATGCCTGTGTCAAATTTGCCGTGCCAAGATTTCACCAGATTTCGACGGATGAAGTTTACGGTGATAAACCGCTTGATTATGACTGGCGTGGGTTTACAGAAGAGTCTCCATTACAGCCTTCCAGTCCTTATGCTGCTTCAAAGGCAGCAGCTGATTTATTGTGCTTGGCGTATGCTAGGACATATGGTTTATATGTAACTATCAGCCGCAGCAGTAATAATTATGGACCCTGGCAGCATAGTGAAAAACTTTTGCCTAAGATCATAGCTTTAGCAGAGAGCGGCAAAAAAATACCTGTTTATGGTTCTGGACTAAATAAACGTGACTGGTTATATGTGCTGGATCATTGTGTTGCTGTTGATAAAATCATCAGACATGGAAAAGCAGGTCATATTTATAATGTTGCGGCCGGTACTGAGATGTCTAATCTGACCTTTATAAAATCAGTACTGAAAATTTTAGCCAAAGATGAAAATGCAATTGAATTTACAGAAGATAGAGCAGGGCATGATTTAAGATATCCTATGGATTGTGAAAAAATAAAAAATGAATTGGACTGGACTCCGCAATATGTTTTTAAAGAAGCGTTGGATGAAACTGTGGCCTGGTATAGAAGTAGAATGTTGTAAAGCAGAGCATATGCTCTGCTTTTTTGGTTAAAATTTTAATAGTTAAAATTTGCCACTGCTAACCGAAAAAGGTATAATAATATAATATAGATAATTTTGAGAGGCTGCCCATATGCAGTTTCAATTTTAATATGAGGTGTATTCAGTGACTGCAAAAACTTATTCAATTTTAAATTATGGCTGCCAGATGAACGAAAGTGACGCTGAGCATTATGCTGGGCAGCTGCAGGAGCTTGGTTATAAAGCTGCTGAGGATTTTCATGATGCAGATGTTGTGGTAGTAAATACCTGTTGTGTGCGTGAAAGTGCGGAAAAGCGTATTTTAGGGAAAATTGGTGAATTGAAAGGGGTCAAAGCTAATCATCCGGGGCAGATAGTTTGTGTTGCCGGGTGTATGGCACAAAAAGATGGTGAGAAGCTTATAAAAAAACATCCGCAAATCGATTTGTTGATCGGTACGGCTCATGTCAACGGGTTTAAAGAAATACTTGCTGAGTATTTGTCTGAAAAGGGTGAGCGTGTTTATAATAGTTTAGAAGTAAAAGAAAGCGAATTTGAGGGTGAGCGTATTCGTCAAAGCGGTTTTTCAGCCTGGATTCCTATTATGTATGGCTGCAATAATTTTTGTACGTATTGCATTGTTCCTTATGTACGTGGGCGTGAACGCAGCCGCAGTATAGAAAATATTGTAGATGAGGTTAGACAGGCTGTTGTTAAGGGGTATAAAGAATTTACGCTGTTAGGGCAAAATGTAAATTCTTATGGGAAAGATTTTGGTGTGAAAGACCAGTTTGCTAAATTACTGCGCCGTGTAAATGAAATCCCTGGAGTGGAACGGATTCGCTATATGACGAGTCATCCGCGTGATATGCACGAAGATGTTATCAAAGCAGTTGCCGAATGTGAGCATATTTGCGAAAACTTTCATATCCCGTTTCAATCTGGCAGCAATAAAATTTTGAAAGCAATGAACCGCGGTTATACACGAGAAAAATATTTAGAGCTTGTAGCCATGATCAGACATTATGTGCCTGAAGCTGCTATTACAACGGATATCATTGTCGGTTTTCCGGGTGAAACAGAAGCTGATTTTAATGATACGTTGAATTTAGTAAAAGAAGTTGGTTTTGATGCTGCGTTCACCTTTATTTATTCCAAGCGTTCTGGAACACCGGCTGCGGCGATGGAAGAACAGGTTACGTTAGAGATAAAAAAAGCTAGGCTGAATTTATTGATGGAAGCCCAGAATATTTCAAGCTTGCAGCGTAATGAAGCTCTGGTTGGCAAAACACTGGAAGTTTTAGCTGAAGGCCCAAGTAATAATAATAATAAAGTATGGAGCGGAAGAACGCGTACAAATAAGCTGGTTTTATGGCCAGTCGAAGGTCGTGATTTTGAGCTGGGGGATAAAGTGCAGGTGCAAATTGAAACTGCGCAGACCTGGCTTTTGAAAGGGAAGGCGGTAGAATGACAACTGCTTATACGCCGATGGTGCAGCAGTACCTTGAAGTAAAGCGTCAGCATGAGGATGAATTGCTGTTTTTCCGTTTAGGCGATTTTTATGAAATGTTTTTTGAGGATGCGCTGACTGCCTCCAGAGAATTAAATATTACTTTGACTGGGCGTGCCGGCGGTATGGAAGAAAAGATACCGATGTGTGGTGTGCCTTATCATTCTGTCGATAATTATATTGCAAAACTGATCAAAAAAGGTTACCGCATCGCAATTTGTGAGCAGGTGGAAGACCCTAAAGCGGCTAAAGGGATAGTTGAACGCAAGGTTGTTAAGATCATTACACCGGGCACTGTTTTGAGTGAACAGCTTTTAGATGATAAGCACAACAGATATTTAGTCTTCCTGCAGGAGGATGGCAGTGAATTATGTCTTGCTGCTGCCGATATTTCTACCGGTGAATGCCAATGGTTCAGTGCTGCTGGTGAAGAGCGTTTAATGGCGATACAGGAACAATTGTTTCGCATTCAACCGGCAGAGTTAGTTGCGTATAGCGGTATTGTAAACTGGGAAAATTTAGCAGCTTGGATCAAAAGTAAAGTTCCAGAGTGTGCTGTTTCTGTATATCAGGAAGAAGAAGGTGCACCGCAGTATTTTGCGCAGCATTTTGGCAGTGATGATGTTGCCGATACTTTAGTACATGATACAGTAGAACATTTACTGCGTTATCTGCATGTGACCGTTAAAGCTGATTTGTCGCATATTAACAGCTTATCGCGCATAGCTAAAGAGCAGTTTATGAATTTGGATGCAACAGCTGTTAGAAATTTAGAACTTATAAAGAATATGCGTGATGGTTCTAAACGAGGTACATTATTAGATGTGCTTGATTTTACCTCTACTTCCATGGGTGCCCGTAAACTCAGGAATTGGATAGAATGTCCTTTGCTTGATTTATCACAGATAAGGTCAAGGCAGGAAGCGGTAGGAGAATTGCTGACAAATGTACAGATGCGCGGTAATCTGCAGGATAAATTAAAAGCAATTTTTGATTTGGAACGAATAGTTTCACGTATCGAAGTTGGCAGTGCTAATGCACGTGATCTGGTTTCATTGCGTTCTTCGCTGGCGGTGCTTCCAGAAATAAAAAGCTTACTAAGATATTGTAACAGTAAACTTTTACAGCAGTTATGCGAAGATGTACATTTGCATCAGGAGCTGTTTACTACTTTGCTGGCAGCAATTGTTGATGAGCCGCCCTTTTCCGTACGTGAAGGGGGCATGATCCGCAGTGGCTTTGATTTAGAGTTAGATGAACTGCATTCAATTGCCAGTGATAACAAAACATGGATGCAGAATTTTGAACTTAAGATTAAAGAAGAAACTGGTATCAAAACCTTAAAGGTTGGTTATAATAAAGTTTTTGGTTATTATATCGAGGTATCTAAAGGTCAAAGTGCAAATGTACCGGATTATTTTGTACGTAAGCAAACACTTGTAAATGCTGAACGGTATATTGTCCCGGAATTAAAAGATTTTGAGAATAAAATTTTAAGCGCTAAAGAAAAAATCGAACAGCTTGAATATTATATTTTTACACAGCTGCGCGAAAAAATAAGGTCTCAGATTGTTCAAATGCAGGAAACTGCTCGTGCTTTGGCCAATATTGATGTTTTAGTATCGTTGGCGGAAGTAGCATTTAAATACAACTATGTGTGTCCGGAATTGAATAATCGCAGTGAAATAAAGATTTATGACGGTCGTCATCCTGTTGTAGAGCGTTTATTGGAACGTGAGATTTTCGTTCCTAATAATACAACCCTCAATAATAATGATGAACGTATGATTATTATTACAGGACCGAATATGGCAGGTAAATCGACCTATATGCGCCAAGTTGCTCTGCTGGTCTTGATGACACAGATGGGCAGCTTTATTCCCGCACGTCAGGCAACTATTTGCCCGGTAGATAAGATTTTTACCCGTGTCGGTGCCAGTGACGATTTGGCGACTGGTCAAAGTACATTCATGGTAGAAATGAATGAAGTTGCACAGATTCTCAGATACGCAACTAAAGACAGTTTGATTATTTTGGATGAGGTTGGACGTGGTACAAGTACTTTTGACGGTATGAGTATTGCACGTGCTGTCATGGAGTTTATTCATGAGAAAATAAAAGCAAAAACATTATTTGCTACACATTATCATCAGTTGATCGCGTTGGAAGACGTGATGAACGGAGTAAAAAACTATTCTGTGGCAGTTAAAGAACGTGGTAATGATATTGTCTTTTTGCGCAGAATCGTGCCCGGCGGTACTGACCGCAGTTATGGCGTACATGTGGCAAGGCTGGCAGGACTGCCTAAAAAGGTCATTGACAGGGCCCAGGATATTCTGGAAGAATATGATAATTGTGAAACTGCCTGCAGCGTTCAGATAACACCCAGGGCAGAAAAAGAAACAGCACCTATGGGATCATTGTTTGACAGCAGTCTGCAGCAGCAGATTTTAAAAATGGATGTTATGGCGATGACGCCAATCGAAGCCTTGAATGCTTTGTATAAATTGCAGGATGAAGCAAAAAGGGAAGGCGGTGAATTATGAACGAACAAAAAGTGCAATTATTAGATCAAAATACAGCGAATCAGATCGCTGCCGGTGAAGTTGTTGAAAAACCTGCTTCTGTAGTAAAGGAGCTTGTAGAAAACTCTTTGGATGCAGGCGCAGATAACATCGAGGTCACTATTTTTGGCGGTGGTACAGAATATATTCGTGTTGTCGATAATGGTAGCGGTATGTCGGAAGAAAATGCAAAATTAGCAGTTTTAAGGCACGCTACAAGCAAAATTAGAGTTGCTGAAGACCTGCTGCATTTGAACACTTTAGGATTTCGCGGTGAAGCGTTGCCGAGTATTGCTTCTGTTAGTAACTTCCAGCTGCTGACACGTCCTGTTACCGAGGAGTTTGCTACTTCAATAAAAATTGAAGGCGGCGATCAGGCAGAATGTATTGCTACTGGTGGGCACACGGGTACGACGATCATTGTTGAGAATTTATTTTTTAATGTTCCGGCCAGGCGTAAATTTTTACGTACTGTACAGACTGAAAGCCGTTATATCAGTGAATTGATCACAAAATTGGCTTTATCACGCCCTGATGTGCGGTTTAAGCTTGTCAGCAATGATAAAGAGGTTTTGAGTACGCCGGGTAACGGAGATTTAGTTGATACTGTTAAGGCACTATATGGTAAAAATGTTAGTGAGGAGCTTTTGACCGTTGATTTTGCTGACAGCGAAGTTAAGGTAAGAGGTTTTATTGGTAAACCTACTTTACTAAAAGGTACGCGTCAATGGCAGACGTTGCTGGTAAACGGACGTATCATTACTAATAGAATGATCGCCAAGGCGATTGATCATGCCTATCAGTCTCAGATTCCGAAAAGCGGTTTCCCTTTTGCTGTTTTGAATATTACCGTCGATACTGAAAGTATTGATGTTAACGTACATCCTCAGAAGAGTGAAATTAAGTTCAGCGATGACAGTACTGTTTATAAAGCGATGTATAAAGCTTTGACTGATGCATTGACAAGACCTATGAGCGCTAAACCTCAGGACCTGACATTATTGGATGATTCTGAACTGCAGGTATTCAAGTCTGCTGAAGCAGTTGTGGCAGCAACAGAACCATCGATAGTTGTTGAAACACCAGCCGCTGAAACTAAAGTGCCTGAGACAGAGTTGCCGGCCTTAAAAACAACTGAGACAAATATCAGTACAGCAAAGGCTGAGGTTTACTCGGCTTACAAGTCACAACAGCAAAGCGTTTGGAAAGAACCTGAATACACATACAGGCCTCCAAAAACGGAGCCTGTTTATACAATCAGTGAAACTCGTGATGTTTTTGACAAGCAGGATAACATTGCTTCTAATATTATCGACTTCACTGATACCGATAGTGGTGTTGATACGATTTGGCCATTGGGACAGATTGACAGAACTTTTATTGTTGCCCAATCTGATGATTCTTTGTTTTTGGTTGACCAGCATGCCGCGCATGAGCGCATTTTATACGATAAGCTTGTTGCGTCCCATAATGATATTCCGGCCCAGCAGATGTTGATTCCTTTATATATCGATGTTACTGCCCAGGATGTAAATTTGATAGAGGAACATCGGGAAGAATTTCTGCGTTTGGGTGTCGATATTGAGGCTGCAGGCGAATCTATGCTGCGCGTTTCAAGCTTGCCTTCAGATATTAAGGCTGATGATGCCGAGGACTTTGTGCGTGAAATTACTCAAATGCTGAGTGAATTAAGAACGATTAATCCAAGTGATTTGCGTCAGAATATTTTACATATGACTGCTTGCAAAGCAGCAATTAAAGCCGGTGAGGTGCTGAATATGCGCCAAATGCGACAACTGATTATTGATCTTTGCAATACAGAGCATCCTTTTACTTGTCCTCACGGCAGACCGTGTATGGTTGAAATAAATTCTGCCGAGTTATACAAGATGTTTAAGCGAACTTAAACATGCAGAAAACGTTTAAATTTGCAGTAACAGTTGGACGCAGTGAAAATGTTGCCTTAGAAAAACTTGCGCAAACATGGGCAGTAAAATTTGGTGTAAAATATGTGGAACGTGGCAGTAGGGGGTCTTTGGGGTTTTTACTAGATCAAGAACGGGTAGAAGCACTTTTAGTAGCAACAAATAAAGGCCCGCAGGTATATACTGCTTCTGGAACTTTCTTTTTTCATCCAAGTATGGCCGTTTTGCGGGTACAGCGTTTAAAAAAGCACGAGCCTGATCACTTTAGTGCTGCATTGGCTCTTAAACCGGGAATGAGAGTACTGGATTGTACGATGGGGCTGGCAAGTGATGCTGTTGTTGCCAGTTTTATTACAGGCCGGACAGGAACTGTTTGTGCTGTTGAAGCTTCGCCGTTGTTACATTTTGTAGTCAGCGAAGGCCTGCAGAATTATCAGGTTGAAGATGTTGATTTAAACAATGCCATGCGCAGAATAGAAACGGTATATGCGGAAGCAGATGAGTATTTGTACACTTTGCCTGCCGACAGCTTTGATGTTGTTTATTTTGACCCAATGTTTCGAATACCGATAAATGCTTCTTCAAATATGGAGCCATTGAGGCCTATTTCCTGTGAGAAACCGTTAACAGAAGCGACTGTTAAGGCGGCACTTAGAGTAGCTCCTTGTGTAGTTGTTAAAGAACGCGGACAAAAATTATTGGAAGCTTTAGGGTGTACGGAAATTCTGGGCGGCCGTTATAGCCGTGTAAAATATGGTATCCGAAGGAGGTAACGGCATGAAACCGAGAGTTGCAGTCATTTTAGGTCCTACTGCAACAGGCAAAAGCCATTGCGGGATAGCCTTAGCCAAACGTCTGAATGGCGAGATAATTTCCGGTGATTCCATGCTTGTATATCAAAGAATGGATATTGGTACAGCTAAACCTTCTGCTGAAGAACTGGCGGCAGTACCGCACCATTTAATCGATATTTTGCCGCCGGATGCTGTTTTCAGCGTTGTTGATTTTAAAGAAAAAGCGGAAAAAATAATTGCTGATATCAATAGTCGTGGTAAATTACCTGTAATTGTTGGCGGTACCGGTCTTTATATCAAGGCCCTGCTTGAAAATTATGAATTTAATACTGTTGAAGAATGCAGTGAACTACGCAGTGAATTGGAAGCATTTGCTGAAGAACACGGCAACAGCGCCTTGTATGAAAAACTGCAGGAACTTGACCTGGAGACCGCTTCAAGATTACATATAAATGATCGCAGAAGAATTATCAGAGCTATTGAAGCAGCACAGAGTGGTGAAAAAATAGCTCATAGGAAGTCGGAGGAATGGCCTTATGAAACTGTTGTTTTTGGTCTGCGAATGGAACGAGAAAGTTTATATGCGCGGATCAATGCCAGAGTTGATAAAATGATGGCAGATGGTCTGGTAGAGGAAACTAAATCTTTACTCGACAGTGGGCTATCATTGGATGCTCAGTCGATGCGCAGCATTGGTTACAGACAAATAGTCTGGTATCTACAAGGCCAGATGGATAAATTGGCAGCAGTTGAGAAATTGAAACAGGCGACACGTAATTTTGCTAAACGCCAATTTACCTGGTATCGTCAGATGCCGTATATTAAATGGTTTGATTTGGAAAAAGAGCCTGTGTATGAAAAGATTATTGACGAGATGCAGCAAACGCTTGTGGAAAAGTTTAAACTGCGGTAAAATTATAACAATAGATAGAAATTATTTTGGAGGGGAAAGCTATGAATAATAGTGGATCAAAGCCGGCAATGAATTTACAGGACAGTTTTTTAAATCATGTGCGTAAGGAAAACCTTGGCGTCATTATTTACCTGATTAATGGTTTCCAAATCAGAGGTCTGGTAAGAGGTTTTGATAACTTTACTGTTATTATTGAAAATGAAGGCAAACAACAGCTTGTTTATAAGCACGCTATATCGACTATTTCGCCGGCTGCTAATATTACAATTATGCAGCCAGAGAAGCGCGAACAATAATGTTTTGAAAAACAGCGCTTGAGCGTTGTTTTTCTTTTTTGAGGATGAAATATGAACGATAAATTAAATTTGTTTTTTGAATATCTGACAGTTGAATTAGGTTTAGCGTCAAATACAAGATTAGCTTATGAGCGTGATTTGCGTTTGTTTAAAGAAGCTTTAGGATTAAAGGATAATGACGCCTTGGCAACTGTATCGCGTGAGCAGGTTATTCGCTATATGACAGGTTTGAAAAATAAAGGTTTAGCCGCAGCAACGATTGCCAGAAAACTTGCTGCTATAAAATCTTTTTATCGTTTTATGACAGCAGAAGGGTATTTGGAGATTGATCCTGCGGAAGTTGTAGAAGCTGGAACAAAAGGTATCAAGCTGCCAAAAGTTTTAAATCAGGAAGAGGTTTTGAAGCTTTTGGAACAGCCTGATTTGAGAACGGATGAAGGCTATCGTGACAGAACGATGCTGGAAGTGCTTTATGCAACGGGAATGCGTGTTTCTGAATTATTGGGTTTGCCTGTCAGCGGCGTTAATCTGCAAATGAAGTATATCATCGCTTTCGGTAAAGGATCTAAAGAGCGGTTAATACCCATTGGCGGCATAGCAGTTGAATATTTGGATAAATATCTGAATGTGGTAAGGCCCAAACTGCTTCATACTAAAAATCCTAATGTAAAGAATTTATTTTTAAGTATGAGCGGAAATGAAATGACAAGGCAGAGGTTTTGGCAAATCATTCGCGGTTATGGGCATCAGGCAGGATTAAATAAGGAGCTTACACCACATATGCTGAGGCATTCCTTTGCAACACATTTACTTGACAATGGTGCTGATCTGCGGTCTGTCCAGGAGCTTTTAGGGCATTCGGATATTTCTACGACACAGATATATACGCATTTGACAAATAAACGCCTGCGCGATATTTATGAAAAAGCGCATCCGCGGGCATAGAGGAGGCTACTATGGCAAGAAGGACTAATAGAAAAAAAGGGTCAGGAGGAGGTTTTGTACTGACTTTGATTTTAGTATTATTAGCTATAGCTGTTGCTGGAGGCATTTATTATGCGGCGAGCAGAGACGGAGAAAAAGATGTGCTTGATAAAGGCTTGACTGGTTCTTCTTCGGTTGATTTGCGGGAAGAGTCCAAAGAAGCGCATAGGGCAGTCGATGATATTTTATTATCGAAGGATAACTGGCAGTTAACTGATAATGGTCGTGAAGATCAGCACGAACGTATGAAAGAAACAGGTGGAGAAGTTGTCTGGAATAAGCGGCAGCTGGCTATTGGAGTTCCGCCAAGTACTGGATTAGAAGGTGCGGCAGCCTGGCTTGGCGAAAAGATTTCCGGTACGAAAATGATTGTTCTCAATCAGCGTGAGGCTACTTATAATGGTTGGGAAGCTGTACGTATGGAAATTGCTATTTCAGCTAAAGCAGGAACTGGTAAAATGAATTTTATCACCGATACGGTTTACTTTTATCATAACTTAAATCTGACTAAAGAAGATAAAGATATCAAAGAAGACGAAAGTACGAAGAAAGATGACAAAAAAACTGCTCAGAAATATCATGGAAAATTGGCTGTCATTATTGACGATTGTGGTTACGATCTGGCACCGGTGAGAAAGCTGGTCAATTTGAATGCGCCTTTCAGTTACGCTATTCTTCCCTATAAAGATTTCAGCAGTGACGCTTTGCATGTTATAAAAGGCGGCGGTCAGACTGCGATGCTGCATTTGCCTATGGAACCTATGGACAGAACAGCTATGTCTGAGGGTAAGATTACAATCTTGACTGATATGACTGCTGAACAGGTGCAGCAATTAACTCGGAAAGCGGTAGATAGTTTACCAGGTATCGAAGGTGTCAATAATCATCAGGGTTCTAAAGCAACAAGTAATGAAGCAACGATGAAAGCTGTATTGAAAGTTTTAAAACAACAAGGCTTGTTTTTTGTAGACAGCAGTACATACTCTAAATCTATAGGTGATCAGGTCGCACGCAGTATGGGTGTTCCTACTGCCCGTAACAATATATTTTTGGACAACAGTTCCGACGAAGATGACATTATTGCTAAAATATGGCAGGCTGTAGAAATGGCGGACAGAAATGGAAGCGCTATTGCCATTTGTCATGCCAGACCGCATACTGCCGCAGCGTGGGGCAAAGTTATCGACGAGGTAAATGCATCTGGTATTCAATTAGTCCCTGTAAGTAGTTTATTGAAGTAGTCGGAGGATTATACATATGTATGTTGAAGAAACGATCAGTAAATATGAAAAATATATTAACCCTGCTCAGGCGAAATTATTTCGGTTTATGGGATTGGCAAGCGTTGAAGGATATGCAGAGGGGTGGACTATAACTGACAGCGAGGGCAAACAGTTCATTGATTGTCTTGGCGGCTACGGAATGTTTGCGTTAGGACATCGCAATCCTGATGTCGTAGCTGCTGTAGAAGCAGAACTGCATAAAATGCCAATGAGCGGTAAAGTGCTTTTTAACAGACCTATGGCAGACCTGGCTGAAAAACTGGCTTTAATTACTCCCGGTGCTTTGCAATACAGTTTTTTCGTTAACAGCGGTACAGAAGCTGTTGAGGGATGCCTGAAGGTTGCGCGACTGGCTACAAAAAGGAAAAAGTTTATTGCGGCAAGGAATGCGTTTCACGGAAAAACTTTTGGTTCGTTGACAGCTACTGGAAGAGATTTGTTTAGAGATCCGTTTAAACCGCTGCTGGATAATTTTACACATGTAGAATATGGGGATATAGATGATCTTGCTGAAACTATTGATGAAGAAACAGCTGCCGTTATTTTAGAGCCGATTCAAGGGGAAGGCGGCATCATCGTTCCGCCGGCAGGTTATTTTAAAGCAGTAAGAGAGTTATGTGACCAATACGGTACTTTACTGATTGCGGACGAAGTACAGACTGGTATTGGCAGAACCGGGACCTGGTTTGGGGTTGAACATGAGCAGATAACTCCGGATATCATGGCTACGGCTAAAGCGTTAGGTGGAGGGGTGATGCCGATCGGAGCTATAACCGCTACGGCTGATGCCTGGGCTGGATTAATAGAAGCACCTTTTTTACACACTTCAACTTTTGGCGGTAATCAATTAGCGTGTGCTGCTGCCAATGCTGCGCTGAATTACATTGAAAAAAATGATGTGCTGGATCGCAGTGCTGCGGCGGGGGCATACTTTAAAAAAGGGTTGGAATCAATTCAAAAAGATTATCCTTCGGTCATCGCAGAGATCCGCGGCCGCGGAATGATGATCGGAATTGAGCTTACAAAAGAAGGCGCCGGTGGAATGCTGATGTCGCTGATGATCGATAAACGAGTTATTATTGCTTATACTCTAAATAATCCTAAAGTTATTCGTATTGAACCGCCTCTGATCATGCCTACAGATGTTATTGATCAGGTTTTGACTATCTTTAGAGAAGCTGTCAGCAGTACGGCTGAAGTGATTGAAGATTTATAAAAGGAGCAGAATTATGCCTTGCGTAGAAACAAAGATTGTGATCAACGGCGATAGTAAGCCTATTTTTGAAATCATAAAAAATATGGAAGCTTACCCCTCTTTTATGCATGATCTGGTGAGTGTAGAAATTTTAGAACGCGGAGAAAATACTACTGTTTCACATTGGGTATCTAATGTTGATGGTCGTAAAATCGTCTGGACTGAACGCGATACCTTTTATCCGGAAGAAATGCGTATCACTTATTGTCAGACCGAGGGTGATTTGAAAAAAATGGAAGGGGAATGGAGACTTGTACCTGTGAGTGAAGGGACAGAAGTTTCCCTGCTGGTAGATTTTGAATTTGGTATTCCGATGATTGCCGGGCTGTTAAATCCTATTTTAAAGAAAAAAGTTCGTGAAAACAGTGAAAATATGTTGACAGCTGTTAAAGCGCAAATTGAAAAATAGTGCAGTAATTGGTATAATATGCTATAAGACTTACGCAGGTCTTATAGATAATGTTCGATAGTTTTTTATTTTGAGGAGGAACAAAAAAGTATGAGAACAGCTTTTTTAATGACGGCTCTTACTGTGTTATTGGTACTGGTTGGAGATTATTTCGGCGGTGCCCGCGGTATGATGATGATGCTTATCATCTCCCTCGCCATGAATCTATTTTCGTACTGGAACAGCGATAAACTGGTTTTGGCACAGTATAATGCCAAACAGGTTGATGAAAAAAGTGCGCCTGCTTTGTATAAAATGGTGCAGCGTTTGGCGGAAAGAGGCAATTTGCCGATGCCTAAAGTATATATTATTGACAGCCCTGTGCCGAATGCATTTGCAACCGGCCGTAACCCTGAACATGCTGCGGTTGCAGTAACTACCGCTTTGGCCAATGCCTTAGATAAAGATGAGATTGAAGGCGTTTTGGCACATGAATTGAGTCATGTCAAACATGGTGATATTTTGATCGGTACAATAGCTGCATCTATGGCAGGGATTATTACGACGCTATCTCACTGGGGGATGTTCTTTGGTGGTGGCGACAGAGACCGCAATAGCAGCAGCAGTGCTATTGTTGGTTTGGCTATGATGATACTGGCGCCTTTGGCTGCAGGTATTATTCAGATGGCTGTTTCGCGTTCGAGGGAATATATGGCTGATAAATCCGGTGGTGAGTTAAGCGGTAATCCGGATGCTTTGGCTGACGCTTTGCTGAAAATAGAATCATATGCAAAAAACAGAACGATGCCGGGAGCTACTGAAAATACTGCTCATATGTTTATCATTTGCCCCTTTAGCGCAAAAGATATGCAGCAGTTATTCAGTACACATCCCAGTACCGCAGACCGTGTGGCACGGTTACGCGCGCAGGCCAAAGCTATGCGCAGCAGTGGAGGTGCGAAATAATTGGATAAAAAATTAACTTGGTTAAAACAGCTTTCTGAAACCTGCGGTGTTTCAGGATTTGAAACACCAATTAAAAATTTGCTTCAAAAGCGGCTGCAGGGCAAAGCCAAAGTATCTTATGATAAATTAGGCAGCGCTGTTTTTACTAATGAAGGTCAAGGCAAGGACTTGCCAAAAATTATGCTTGCCAGCCATATGGATGAAATTGGTTTTATGGTTAAGCATATAACAAAAGAAGGTTTTTTAAAATTTACTTGTTTAGGTGGCTGGTGGGAGCAGGTTATGCTGAGCCAGCGCGTTACTGTACACGGCAGCAAGGGTGATCTTGTTGGCGTTATCGGCAGTAAACCTCCACATATACTGACACCGGAAGAACGAACAAAAGTGGTTGCCAAGCGCGATATGTATATTGATATTGGAGCTGCCGACGAAGACATGGCTCGCAATTTAGGAGTTTTCGAAGGCTGCCCAGTGACGCCATATGCTGAATTTGCAGTTATGGGCGATGGTAAAACTCTGCTTGGTAAAGCCTGGGATAATCGCATCGGCTGTGCAGTCATGGCAGACGTTATGGAAAATATCGGCACAAAGCATCCTAATACTGTATATGGTGTAGCAACAGTACAGGAAGAGGTCGGGTTACGTGGTGCTCAAACAAGCGTTAATCTGCTGAGCCCTGACGTTGCTTTCGTTATTGATACATGTGTGGCTGGTGGTACGCCAGGTGTAAGTGATGATGTAGCTCCTGCGAAATTGGGAAAGGGTATTGCTATAACAATTTTTGATGCTGGTATGATTCCCAATACAGCATTGCGTGATTTTGCAAAAGAAGTTGCTGAAGAATCGAAGCTGCCAACACAGATCAGTATTTCAGAGGGCGGTGCTACTGATGGCGGTCGTATACATTTACACGATGCCGGTGTTTTGACATTAACATTCAGTATCCCTACCCGTTATATACATAGTCATCAATCCATTATTCATATGGATGATTATCAAGGTGCTGTTCAGCTGATCACAGCAATGATCGAGAAACTGGATAAGAAAAAGTATCAGCAGCTTTTAAAAGGCTAAAATCGTTTTGCGATTTAGTATAAATTAAAATAGTCTAGATAGGAGAGATTCCAATGCAACAAACACTCGTACTCGTAAAACCCGATGGTGTCAAAAAAAATCTGATTGGTGAAATCATCGCTCGTTTTGAACGCCGCGGCTTGAAAGTTTCGGCTTTAAAATTAGTAAAAATCACTGAAGAACAAGCTAAATATCATTATGCTGAACATGAAGGCAAACCTTTCTTTGGTGAATTGGTTGAATTTATTACTTCCGGCCCTGTTGCAGCAATGGTTATTTCCGGTGAGAATGCAATTAAAGCGGTTCGTGGCCAGATGGGTGCTACTAATCCGTTAGATTCTGTTCCTGGTTCTATCCGCGGCGATTACGCGCTGACTATCGGCGAAAATATCGTTCATGGCAGCGACAGTGAAGAATCCGCTGCACGCGAAATCAAAAATTTCTTTAAAGCTGAAGAAATTTATTAATTTAAAATTTTCCGGAAGGATGGTGACAAAATGAAAGCAGCAGTATATACCAGAACTGGTGACAAAGGCACTACCGGACTTTATACAGGCGAACGTGTACCAAAACAAAGCATGAGAGTTGAAGCTTACGGTACAGTTGATGAGATCAGTTCGGCGCTTGGCCTGGCAAGAGCTACAGTCAGACGCGAAGATGTCAGGGAAACGATTTACAAAGTTCAGCAGCTTCTGATGTCACTGATGGCTGATATAGCAAGCTTGAATTTGCCTGAGCCTTATATCAAAGAAGAGCATGTGAAAATGTTTGAAGAAACTATCGATAAATTCGATAATATGCTCCAGCCTTTGAGTCATTTTATCATCCCCGGAGGCACCCCCGGATCAGCTGCTTTGGATATCGCGCGTACAACTACTCGTCGTGCCGAGCGCTGTCTGCTCCGCTTATCTGAAACAGAAGAAGTCAATCAGCAGGTTCTTATCTGTTTGAACAGACTTTCTGATTTATGTTTCATTTTATCAAGAGTTGAAGTAGAAGTAGAAGCTTAAAACAAAATGACCATAGGTTCGGTAAGAACTGTATGGTCATTTTCTTTTGGGTTAAATTACTTTAAAAACGTTTTGAAGTAGTTAAAAATGTAGTATTTTTTATACGAAAGATATATACTTACTATAATTATATTGAAAGATAATGGGAGATTACTATGAATTTTTACCTGTTGTCGATAATTGCTTTTGGTGTGTTTGTAGCAATTCTCTACCTTAAGTCTTCTGAACATCAAAGAATGTTGTATTCGCAGAAATATGTACGTGATAAAGTAAGCGGTACACTGGGATTTGATAAGTTTAAAGAAAAAGCGGATGAAATGCTGCAGCGCAAAAAAGAGCTTTTGGCGCTAATACATTTAGATATTGACCCTTACCATGATATCGTTGATATTTATGGGCGTGAGACAGCAGATAATGTTTTACGCATTTTGGGAACAGAGCTTAACCGGCGTGTTGTGAAGGGATATCTTACAACAAGACAGGCCGGAGATAAGTTCTTTTGCCTTGTTCCTTTTACAGATGAAGAAACGCATAATAATTGGTTTGACGGATTATCTGATATGGTAGAAAGCGAAGTCAAGCGTATTTGCAATGTCAGCATCAAACTGCGCGGAGATCTTTATGTATGTCGAGTCGAAGACTCGCTGGAAGATGCAATGGTAAAAACTGTTGCTCAGCTCAACAAAAAAGTTTTTCACAAATGCTGCCGCAGTTTCTTTATAATCAATGATTTTGAATTCACAACTGGTTATAATTCTCTTTCTGAAGAAGTTTGCAGTGCTCTTAATAATAAAGAGTTCACTGTTTATTTTCAGCCGCAATACAATATCTATACTAATGAGATTGTTGGTGCGGAAGCTTTACTGCGCTGGGAGCATTCTACGCGCGGGATAATTCTTCCAGAAGTTTTGATTCCTATCCTTGAAGATAATAACCAGTTATCTAAATTTGAAAATTTTGTTTTTGAAGAAGTCTGCCATTTCTTAGCATTACGCCTTGCCTTGGGGTTACAGGTTTTTCCAATCTCCTGTAATTTTTCATTTGAACATTTTAAAGATGAAAATTTTATTGATTCTTTAAAAGAAGCTGCCGATAAGCATAATGTTCCGCACAAGCTTTTGGTAGTTGAGCTTGCTGAAAGATTATTGGCTGATGATGTGAATTTTGCTGGGATGCAGGTTGACGAGCTGAAAAATCAGGGATTTAAGATTGCTGTTGATAATTTTGGCGCCGGGTATTTGTCTCTGCGTATTTTAAGTGATATCAGCGTTGATATTTTAAAAATAGATAAAAGAATGCTTGCCGCCTGTGATAATGATAAAGATATCAAAATCATCAAAGGGATGGCAGCTATTGCAAAAGAATTGGATATCACGATGATTTGTGAAGGTGTTGAAACTGAGGCACAGGTTGCGATAATGAAAAGTGTTTCCTGCAATATAGCTCAGGGATTCTATTATTGCCAGCCGTTGAGAAGGCCACAGTTTGAAAATCTGCTTAATTTAAGTAAGATTGAAATAGTTAATGCTGAACGTCGCAGCATCAACGGTTACGGACGTACTGTGAAATTACCATCATACAGAGATTTGGGCGATTTATTCCCGCAGATGTATGATTTTGCAATTGAATTGAATCTAAAAGATGGACGCTATTCAAGAATGGCTTTTAATCCTACAGGGAATGTTTTTATTCCGTATACAGGTGATTATAAAAATGATTACAAGCATATCGTTCAGGAATTGCTTTATCCTGAAGATATTGAAAAATTTACGGCTCAGCTTGATTTTGACGTTTTATCTGCAAATTACAATAATACTCCTGATTATTCTGGCTGCGAATGTCGTTTCGTCGGAGCGGATGGTGTAGCTCAATGGTATGAAATCAGGGTGTATTACTGGTTTGGACGCAGCCGTGTATTGATTACCGTAAGGAATGTTAATGACGCCCATGATTATTTAGATGAAGAATATGAAAAAATGCTTTGCAGGTCAGCAGGACTTTGCAAAAGAATGTAGAATATATAGTATTGGAAAAAATCAACAGGTGTGCCGATTGCGGTCGGCGCTTAATAGGGAAGACCGGTGTAAATCCGGCGCAGTCCCGCTACTGTAAAGGGAAGTTCACTGCAATATGCCACTGGGAAACTGGGAAGGCGCAGCTGAATGTTGAACCTGAGCCAGGAGACCTGCCTGTTACGGGTATCTTACACCTACGGGAGATAGGTGGATACTTGCATAGGTTGTTTATTTATGCCCTCTCTCGAGAGGGTATTTTTATTTTGAAGGGAGGCTTAAGGATGTATAAAGAAATGATTTTAGTAACTGGCGGTGCACGAAGCGGCAAAAGTGAATTCGCAGAGCGTTTTGTTTTGCATTATGGATCTAAATGCGCTTATATAGCTACGGCTGAAATCTTTGACGACGAGATGGCTGAACGTGTTCGGCTACATCAGGAACGTCGTTCTCCCCAAAGATGGAATAATTATGAAGCACCTTATGCTGCCGAACAGGTGATGGTTGAGGCAGGTAAGGAAGCGGATGCAATTTTGTTTGACTGTCTTACTTTGTATATGAGTAATTTGATGTATGGCAAGGTTGCAATTGCAGGAACTTTTGAAGAAAAGGTAACATTTGTCAAAGGTGAAATTGTAAAATTGCTGGAAGCCGCCAGAAAAACAGAAAAACTGGTAGTATTTGTTACTAATGAAGTTGGCGGTGGTATCGTACCGGATAATGTTATGGCACGTGAGTACAGAGATCTTGCCGGATGGATAAACCAGCAGGTTGCCGATGTATGTGACAGGGTCTTTTATTGTGTCGCCGGTCAAGCTGTTGATCTAAAGAAAATGGCATTTAGTTTTGATGATGAAGGAGCAGAGCAATGGAAAAAATAATGATCCCACCGTTGGATAGCAACGCTGCGGAAGTAATAAAAAATAACTGGGCTAAAATGGATAAGCCGCTGCATAGTTTAGGTAAGCTGGAGGAAATGGTTGAAAAATATGCTGCCATGACTGGGACGGCATTGCCTGATAAAATCAAAAGTGCAATGCTGTTAATGTGCGGCGATCATGGAATTGCCAAATATGGCGTAAGCGCATATCCGCAGGAAGTAACTATGCAGATGATAAACGGTTACATGAGGGAAACTGCCGGCGCTAACGTTATGGCACATCATGCCGGTGCCGATGTTTTTGTGATCGATGCAGGTACGGCTTTTGACTTGAGTGCAATGCCTAAAGTTCATCAGGAGAAGGTTGCCTGGGGTACAGAAGATTTTACACAGGGACCGGCCATGACAGTGGAGCAGGCCGAAAAAGCATTGAAAGTTGGTATGAAGGTCGCAGATGAATGTATTGATAAAGGTTATAACTTATTAGTAACAGCAGAAATGGGAATCGGGAATACTACATCGACCGCAGCAATCGTTTCTGCATTTCTGGGGTTGCCGCCCGAGCTTACAGTAGGAAGGGGAACTGGTATCAACGATGAACGCATGGCGATAAAAAGAAAGGTCGTCGCTGATGGTCTGGCTAAAAATCAACCACGTTTGGGCGATGCCATGGATATCCTCTGTAAGGTTGGCGGTTATGACCATGCCGGGTTGGCGGGGATGATTTTAGCTGGCGCCAGACGCCGTATTCCTACAATGGTAGACGGTGTAAATGCGACTGCCGCTGCTTTGCTTGCGTACGGACTTGAACCAGCCTGTGCTGATTATATGCTTTGTTCACATCTTTCTGCTGAAATATCACATGCAAAGATGCTGGAGGTTTTGCGACTTACGCCAATAGTTGACGCGGGTATGCGTCTTGGCGAAGGTACAGGAGCGTCTTTGGCGATTGTTATTTTACAGATGGCGATCAATACCTATAAAGAACTGTATAAGCGTGGTGGCATGCATGCGTGATTTTATCACTTGCCTGGAATTTTTGACGCGAGTGCGTTTTTCAAAACGGACAGATTGGCGTGACGAAGATTTTTCGCGCAGTGTGCCGTATTTTCCCCTGGTAGGTTTGGTTATCGGATCACTTTTGGCAGCCGTAAACTATAGCCTGTTTTATATCGAAACGCCGCTTTTTTTACGGGTAACGCTTTTGCTGCTGGCCGAGATAATTATTACCGGCGGGTTGATGTACGATGGTTTTATGGATACTGCTGACGGCGTTTTTTCTGCCCGCAGCCGCGAGAGAATGCTGGAAATAATGAAAGACAGCCATGTTGGTTCTAATGCTGTATTGGCAATAATTATTTTGCTGCTGCTCAAAATAGCTGCCTATCTTGAACTTAGCGGTGAAACACTGACCTGGGTTTTACTGACGATGTCCGTTGCGACACGAACTTTTATGGTAGTTTTTATTGTCAATTTTCCCTATGCGCGTAAAGAAGGAATAGGGCATATGTTTACCAAGTATGCCAAACCATTTTATACGTATATTGCTTTTGCAGTATGCGCAGGTATTATTGCGGCCTGTGGTTTACAATATCTGGCGGTGGCAGGAATATGTTTTACTGTCACTTTGATAATAGCGCAATATTTAAAAACACAGTTAGGCGGACTTACCGGTGATACATATGGTGCACTGACTGAATGCGGCAATGTGATTTACTTACTGACAGCAGTATTCTTACTAAGATAAGGAAGGTTTAAAGATGGATATAAATAATATTATTGAACAAATAAAACCAATCGATCGTCAAAAAGTAGAGGAAGCACAAAACAGATTTGACAATCTTATCAAACCGGTCGGTTCACTTGCAAAACTGGAAGCTATGGTTTCGCGTTACGCCGGTATTATCGGCAGTGCTGATAAAAAATCTGTTCAATATCCTAAAAAAGCTTTGTTTTTGTGGAGTGCTGACACAGATTCTGTTGCTAAAGCGATGCAGGAGGAGCTGCCTGTTGTTTTGCTGGCACGGGAAGCTAAAGCAGAGGTTTACCCATTGCTGGTCACATCTTGTAATCTTGAGGAAGCGCTTGAAGAAGGCGCTATTCTGACAAAAGAATATATTGTCAGTGATAAACTGCAAATGCTGGCCTTGGGAAGTCTGGAAAAATATACTCTTACAGAACAAACAGAAGCATTTTTACAGCTGGAAGGAATTGAATTTCTGCAAAAGCTTAACGATCCGGTAATAACCGCTATGACTGGTGCTGTTTTACAGGCTGCTGCCTGCAAGGTACCTGTAATGCTGGATGGTATCGCTACATGCCTGGCTGCTGTCGGAGCCTGCAAATTAGCTCCGGTAGTTCTTGAATATTGTATGGCAGGGCATGTGTCGGCAGAACAGGGTATGGAAAAATTATTGAATCGGCTGGAGCTATCGGCACCGCTAAAGTTGGATATTAACAGTGGGGCGGGAGAAGGCGCAGTTTTAGCTTTTACCTTGTTTGATGCAGGCATTAAGGCGTATAATGAAATGGAAACATTTGCTGAAGCAGGAGTACATGCTGAAGTGGAAGAATTTGCGCATTCAGTACAGGTAAAAGGTAAATAATAAGGAGGCAATATGGGCAAGATATATCTTATAAGGCACGGAGAAACAGAAGCTAATAAAACATTTCAATTTCAAGGGCACATAGATAATCCTCTTAACAGCAAGGGTCTGTGTCAGGCTGCAGCATTGGGACAGCATTATGAAAATATTGTATTGGACGAAATTTATTCAAGCTCCATGCAGCGAGCCAGACAGACTGCAGCACCTTTGGCTGAAGCTCATGGACTTACTGTTCAGCCTTTAGATGAACTGAAGGAAGTTTGTTTTGGCGAATGGGAAGGTTTGAGCTATGATGAGATCAAAGAAAAATGGAGTGATCAGTTAGAGCTGTTTTTTAAACAGCCGGCACAGTGCAGAATGCCAGGCGGGGAATCATTCGACGATGTTGCATTGCGGGTTCGTTCTGTCTGTGAAGACCTTTTTAAAAATAACAGCGATAAAAATATAGCAATTGTTTCTCATGGCGGCGTTATAAGAGTACAGCTTTGCCTTTTACTGGGGCTTGATATCAATAAACTGTGGATGTTTGGCGTACATAATGCCAGCACAACCTGTATTGGTAAATGGCAGGACCGCTTTACAATTGAGTATGTAAATGATACACATTATTTAAATGATAATGTAAACTCCGACGGAATAAAATATCCTAAATAATTATAAATTTTAAAATGTACATTTCTTGTTGACTTTTATCTTTTTTTTAGATATACTGCTTATAGTATATCTCAGTGGTCCGGGTAGGGTTCCGAACTTCTTCCATGCTACATACGCAACATGAGGAAGCAGTGGTAACATCTATAAGTCCTTATGGGGTATGTTTAATGTAAGGAGTGATTAACCAATGAAAGAAGACAAAACCTTAGTATGCCGTGAATGCGGCACCGAATTCGTATTCTCTGCTTCCGAGCAGGAATTCTACGAAGAAAAAGGCTTCACAAATGAACCCGGCCGTTGCCCTGGTTGCCGTCAAGCTCGCAAACAACGTATGGGCATCAACAACGAGCGCCCGGCTCGCGAAATGTTCCATGCTACTTGCGCAGAATGCGGTCAAGACACCGAAGTACCGTTCCGTCCTTCCATGGATCGTCCGGTATACTGCCGCGAATGCTTCAATGCTCGCAAAGGCTAATAATTAATGAAGTTAAAAAACCAATTGCTTAGGCAATTGGTTTTTTCTTTAGTAAATAGACAGTTTTATGGTATAATATCAGAATAGGAAAGTTGTGTATCTTAAGGAGGTCCTTTTTATTTTAGAACTAAAAAAAATAACATTGGCTGACAGGCCTTTGTTCGAAAGTTATTTATCACGTCCTGACCAACGGGGTTCTGAATGTGCGTTTACAAATTTATTTGTATGGCAGGACTGTTATGGCATTTACTGGACAGTAGTACATGACTTTCTGGTGATCAAGGTGAAACGCAACGAAGTGGATTTCTTTTTGCAGCCTTTTGGCGGTAAAGATGAAGATCTGCCTAAATTGTTTGCAGAAATTAAAGAATATCATGAAGGCAAGCCTTTTGAGATCCATGGTATTTATGACGATGGCAAAGAGCGGCTGGCAAAAGCTTTTCCAGAGATGGAATTTATTGAAGATCGTGATAATTGGGATTATGTTTATTTGCGTGAAAAACTGGCTAGTTTGTCTGGGCGTAAATATCATGGTAAAAAAAATCATTACAATGCGTTTAAAAAAGAATATCCCGATTATGTTTACGAACCGATCGGACCAGAGAATTACGAAGAGTGCAAGGCTTTTGGTGATGAATGGTGCGAAAAACGTGTTGGCGAAGACGAGAGCCTGCGCTGTGAGCAATGTGCTATCCATGAAGCGATCGATAATTTTGAAGCACTTGGTTTGCGCGGCGGCGCTATCCGTGTCAACGGAAAAATTGAAGCATTCAGCTTCGGTAAAAAAATCAATGACGATACTGCCGTTCTGCATGTAGAAAAAGCAAATCCTGATATCCGCGGTATTTATGCGGCAATCAATAAAGAATTTGCCGAACATGCATGGGGGGATGTAGTTTATTTAAACAGAGAAGAAGATATGGGGCATGAAGGGCTGCGTACTGCTAAGGAATCATATCATCCTGAATTTATGATCAAAAAATATTCGTCTGTTTTTAAATAGGTGTAAATATGGATTTTCGTATTATTAATGACGAAACTTTACCTAAAATAATGGAATTATGGGATTATTGCTTTGAAAAAAACGATACTCCTTTTTTTAAGTGGTATTTTAATGAATACTGCTTAAAAGAAAATATGGTGCTTGGCGGCTTTGATGAAAATTCCGGCAAATTGATGAATATGCTGCATTTGAACCCTTATACTATCAATTTGCGTGGAAGGTATTTGAAATTGCCTTATATTGTCGGCGTTGCAACAGCGCCGGAATACAGGGGCAGACATTTATTTGCTCCGCTTCTGGAAACTGCTTTTTCGGTTTTACGGGCTCAGGGTCAGGCATTTGTTTTATTAATGCCGATCAGTGCCGGTATTTACCGTCCATATCAGTTTGATTACTGTTATTACAGGCATCGTTACGAGATGCCTTTGGCCGCATTGCCCAAAGGCAATAAAGTTTCTGATATGACATTGCACCGAACCGGACTGGAGAAGGCCGAAGTTTTCCAAAAGGTCTATGATACCGTGACTGCAGCTTATCACGGCGTAGTAAAACGTGATTTAAAAAACTGGCTGCATTTACTGGCAGTTCATCAGGGTGAACAGATTAAAGCGGTGCTTGTTAAACGCGGCGAAAAAGTTGCTGGCTATATGTTTTACAGTATTGATGATAAAACATTTGCTGTGCAGGAACTTATGGCAGAAGAAACAGCGGCGCGTGATTCTCTGCTGCAGTTTGCCAGACAGCATGTTACTGAAGCTGAAAATTTCAGCTGGCTGGCAGAAGTCTGGGATAAAACGTATCTGCATTTACAGGATCAGAAATATGCTGGCAGTTTGCAGCCGTTTATGATGGCACGCTGCATTAATGTGCGTCAGGCACTTTTACAGCTGACTGACATAGCTGCAGATGTACAGGGAACATTATATTTGCTGATAAATGATAAAACCCTGCCTCTTAATAACGGGTTATTGAAACTGGAAATAAATGCCAGTCAGATCAATATTAAGAGTACAGTGGATATGCAGGATATTGAAATGGATGTAGCAGCCTTTACACAGTTATATTTTGGTCAGTTTTCCGTACAGGAACTGGCTGCTGAAAACAGGCTGAAGATACATAATCAGGAAGCGGCTTCATTGCTAGACAGGCTGTTTCCCAAGTGTCATAATTATATTAACGAGTATTTTTAACCGCATCTTATTTTGGAGGCTGAGTTTATGAGTACAATCAGACGTATTTTTGTGGAAAAGAAAGATGCTTTTGCTGTTGAAGCACATGGATTATTATCCGATCTGCGCAATAACTTAGGCATGAAAAATCTGACAGGCATCAGAATCTTAAATCGTTATGACGTGATGGGCGTCAGTGATGAAGAATTTGCTGCTGCAAGAAAAATAGTGTTGTCGGAACCTCCGGTAGATACTGTTACTGACGAAATTTTTGAAGTGCCTGCAGGCTGCTGTGCTTTTGCCGTGGAATATCTTCCCGGACAATATGACCAAAGGGAGGATTTTGCCGAACAGGCTATTCAGCTGATTACGCAAAAAGAACGTCCGATGGTAGCTTCTGCTAAAATTTATATTTTAGAAGGAAATTTGACCGAAGCAGAACTCGCTAAAATCAAAAGCTACTGTATAAATCCTGTTGAAGCAAGAGAAGCAGAGTGGGAGAAACCTGCCACTTTGATCGCAACCTGTGAAGAACCTGCCAGGATAAAGTCGGTTGCCGGTTTTTTGACCAAGAACAGCGATGAAATGGAAGCGCTGCGCCAGGAAATGGGTCTGGCAATGAGCTTGGAAGATATGATGTGGTGTCAGAAATATTTTAATGAAGAACACCGTGAACCTACTATTACCGAAATAAAAGTACTTGATACTTATTGGTCCGATCACTGCCGTCATACGACTTTTATGACGCAGATAGAAGATGTTGAAATTGAAGCCGGCGAGTATAATAAACCTATTCAAGCGGCTTTCGATAAGTATATGGCTACCCGTGACGCTGTTTACGGAGAGGATACCGAGCGCCCGGTAACATTGATGGATATCGCTGTTATCGGTATGAAAAAACTGCGTTCGGAAGGTAAACTTGACGATTTGGACGTTTCTGAAGAGATCAATGCCTGCTCGATTGTTGTTCCGGTAGAAATAGACGGTAAAACAGAAGAATGGCTAGTTATGTTTAAAAATGAAACGCATAATCATCCTACGGAAATTGAGCCATTTGGCGGCGCAGCTACCTGTTTGGGAGGTGCGATCCGCGATCCGCTTTCAGGACGTTCCTATGTTTATCAGGCTATGCGCGTTACCGGTTCTGCTGATCCGCGCGTACCGATCGAAGTAACTCTGCCAGGTAAATTACCGCAAAGAAAAATAACTGTCGGTGCTGCTGCCGGTTACAGTTCTTATGGTAATCAGATAGGTCTGGCAACCGGTCATGTACAGGAATATTATCATGATAAGTTTGTTGCTAAACGAATGGAAATCGGCGCTGTTATTGGCGCTGCTCCGCGTGATACTGTACGTCGTGAACGTCCGTCTGCAGGCGATCTGATCGTATTACTGGGCGGCCGTACCGGACGTGATGGCTGTGGCGGCGCAACCGGTTCGTCTAAAGAACATACTGTAGATTCGCTGCTTACCTGTGGTGCTGAGGTCCAGAAAGGTAATCCTCCTACAGAACGTAAAATCCAGCGTTTGTTCCGCAACCCTGCTGTTACGGCGATGATTAAGCGCTGTAATGACTTCGGTGCAGGCGGCGTTTCCGTTGCTATTGGTGAACTGACTGATGGTCTGGTCGTAAATCTTGATAAAGTTCCTAAAAAATATGAAGGGCTTGACGGTACGGAACTGGCGATTTCTGAATCGCAGGAACGTATGGCCGTCGTAATTGAAGCCAAAGATCTTGATGATTTTATTAAACATGCTGATAAAGAAAACCTGGAAGCCACAGTTGTAGCTGAGGTTTCTGATAACCCACGTCTGGTTATGTACTGGCGCGGAGAAAAAATCGTTGATTTGGCACGGGCATTCCTCGATACCAATGGTGTAGCGCAGCATACTAATATCACAGTTAAAGCTGCTGAAGGCGAAAATGCTTTTGATAAAGTACCTGAATGTGTTAATAAAGCTGCTTCTCTGGAACAAGCCTGGCTGGGAAATTTAAACCGTTTAAATGTCTGCAGTCAGAAAGGACTTTCCGAACGTTTTGACAGCACTATTGGCCGCGGCACGGTATTGATGCCATTCGGCGGGAAAACACAATTTACGCCGAGCGAAGGTATGGTTTGCCGATTGCCGGTGCTCAATGGCACGACTACTGCCGCTTCGGTCATGGCCTGCGGCTATCATCCTGATGTTGCGTGCTGGAGCCCGTTCCACGGCGCAATGTATGCAGTAGTTGAGTCTGTTGTGCGTGCAGTATGCCTGGGTGCTGACCCTGATAAACTGCGTCTGACTTTGCAGGAATATTTCCCCAAGCTTAATAATACTGAAGTTTGGGGACAGCCGTTCAGCGCTCTTTTAGGTGCTTTTACAGCTTTAGACGCGCTTGATTTGCCGGCTA
>UMDB01001227.1_pt1 | contig 33644 bp, 23 predicted proteins | sample 1964361 | NCBI WGS metagenome assembly UMDB01 (sample SAMEA4835981, study PRJEB28245) | human gut metagenome | biome: gut microbiome; material: fecal sample | place: Denmark | collected 2008 | reverse complement strand
CTCTTACTAAGAGATACACCGATTTTCGTTTCGCGAATCTATATAAAAATGCTTGTAAATCCGCGTTTCGAGAGCCCGCAAACTAAGACAAAAGTAAAGGATAAGATATGGAATACCTGTTTCTAAAACGCAAAAAGAGCACCCTACGTTCCGAAAGGCAGAAAGACCTGCTTTTCAAGGCAGCCGAGCGTCATTGGGACGAACAGTTTGCCGGACAGGGAATAGTGGGCAGGAAAGTGGATTGCTATATATATAAATGTATCCTTTATCAATTGGAAATTCGTCAGGTGTTTTTGGATGCCACTCTTTCTTTGAAGAAATTGAGCGAGCTGGTCGATACGAATCAGACTTATCTCTCCAATGTAGTGAACAAGTATTTTGGGTGTAACTTGAAAGAACTTCTGAATACTTACCGTGTAGAGTATGCCAAGGAATTGCTTCGCAGTAATAAATGCTCGTTGGATAAAGTCCCGGAAAAGAGTGGGTTTACTTCCCGAAGTGCTTTCTATTCGGCTTTTAGTAAGATAGCAGGCGAATCTCCCAAACGTTATTTTTTGCATGAACAGAGGGATTTATGTGCCCAATCAATAACTAATATGTATAACCAATTTTAGTTTTTTAAATTTATAAATTTAAAGTTTTTCTATTATGAACAAAAAGTTTTTAAGTGCAATCCTGTTCGGAGCCTTAATGGTTTCGTCAACAGGAACATTTGTGTCTTGTAAGGATTACGACGATGACATCGAGAACTTGCAGGGACAAATCACTGCAAATGCTGATGCAATCAAGGCTTTGCAGGATCTCGTTGGTAGCGGTAAGTATGTTACTTCAGTTGCAAAAACAGCTGACGGACATGGCATTACCTTTACATTCAATCAGGGTGATCCTGTAACTATCACTTTGGATGACGAAACAGGTAGTGGAGATGTTGTGAAGGTTGTAGATGGTATTTTGTATATCAACGATGAACCTCAAGAACTGAAGGTTGCCACAAGCGAAACAAAACCATCTATCATTATGCAGGATGGTGTATGGGCTGTATTGCAGGAAGACGGAACCTACAAATCTACAGGTGTTCCCGTTTCTGGCGTTAGCGTTGCAGGTAGCGAAGCTGATGGATTTACACTGACTATCTTTGATAAAGACGGTAACAAACAGGAAGTGAAAGTTCCTTCTGCTTCTTCATTGGTAACTTCTATTGCTATTGCTGTGCCTGTTGTAGAAGATGAAGCTTCATTGCTTAATGAAAAAAATGTTGTGTATTATGGCAGCAAAGAATTGATTAATGTTTCAGAAGTTAAGTATCCGAAGGATGCAATTATTTCTGCATTAAATGAAGATGGTACAAGAGGTGTGGCTGTAAATGTTGTGGTTACACCGACTAATATTGATCCGGCTGATTTGAAGTTCAACTTGGTAAATTCTGAAGGTGCTACCATCTTTGAAGAGGCTGTAGTTTCTACTCCTAAGGGTGCTTTGCAGAGAGCTGCTATGGACGGTGTTTATACTTTGCACTTTGCTCTTAAAGAAGGTGTGACAGTTGCCGATATTAAGAAAGGTAGTATTATCAGCCAAGATGACGCACTTGCTGTTGTTTGTGGTAAGGCTGCTACAGCTTTTGAATATAAAGCCGGTTTGGAAAATGCTGGTACTATTACTCAAGGTAAGATAGCAAATAATTATGCTGCTTCAGCTAATACTTATGTGAAATTAGGTGAAACTTACAGCTTGTTTGGTAAAGGTTATGCTGTAGATCCTTCTGCAAATCCCAATGCCGCTGCTCAAGCATTCCTTACTAAGTTGGAGGGTGTTTCAGATATTGCTTTGTCATTGGATGAAAACTTGAAATCTTTGTATGGCATTACTATCGATGGTACTAACTTCACTATCTCTAATGAAGCTGCTTATGGTAAAGAAATTATCTTTACTGTGAAATATACTAATAGTGCTTCAGTTGCCAAAAATAGTATCCAATCTGCAAACTTGAAAGTAACTGTTCAAAATGCTGCTGTAACAGCAGGTGTTACTCTGAAGGCATCTCATGTATTGTCAACTGATGTAACTAAGAATACTGTTTACTTGCCATTGGCTGACTTGGCTGCTTCTGTAACTGCTGCCGGTGATAAGATTGTATGGAATAATGCTAATGCATTCACTTATAAGACTGTTGCTAACAATACTCCTGCTAACGGATTTGCGTTGACTTCTAGCAAGAAGTATGGTGCTACTCCGGCTAATTTGAAAATTGCTAAAGATACAGAACTGGGTGGCTTTACTTTTGTTAAATCAGATAAGAAAACTGCTACAACTAAGTTAAGTGAGGCAGCTTATTTGGCTATTACTGTTAACCCTGAAAAGGAAAATGTAACTGCTGATGTTTATAGTGCTTTGATTCAGTTTATTGTTGAAGCTGAAGATGTAAACGGTGATTCTAAGAAATTGACTTTACCTGCAACTGTAGAGTTGACATTGACTAACCCGGCATCTGCTGTAAGCAGAATTCCGATGTACTTTGATGGTGATAAGCTGGCTGCTTATGGTGATGAGATTAAAGACAATCTGTTATCTTATGATGTAAAAACAGCTTATAACAATGCTGCCAAAGCAGTAGACTTTACTGTAGAAGGAAAAGCAGACAAAGATAAATGGAATGTTGTTGATGGTAGCACAGTTAAGATTCCTCTGGATAAGTTGTATACTGAAACTCAGAAGTTTGAAGTTTCTTACAAGCACTTTAAAAATGCAACTTACAATGCTGTTACTGAAACTATCTATATCACAGGTCAAAGCCCGATTAAAGATGGTACAATCACTGTTAGCAAGACTACTCTTGACCTTGCAACCGGTTCAGACTCATTCTTGAGCGCAGACGTTGCCGGTAAGGATGCATTCAACAAGGCATACAAGTTATTGAACTCATTTACTGCTGAAACTAATGATACACCTGCTGCTCAGAAGGATGTAATGGATGCAAGAATTGCTGATATCAAATTGGTTGCTACAGGTGAAAATGCAGGTGCATTTAAGGTAACTTATGTTTATAAGAAGATTAAAGATGGTAAGCTTGTAAATGCAGAGGATACAGATGCTGATGCTAAATTGGTAGGTTGGACAATTGCTCTTAAACCGAACACTGCTATCCAAAACGGAGCTACTATCACATTCGACTTGAACATTACTGATAAGTGGGGTGTTGAACTTCCTGCTCAGAAAGTTTCTTTGACTGTGAAAAAATAATCATTCATCTTAATGATTAGCTAATATAAAAGGGCATCCTTCGGGGTGCTCTTTTTTTGTTTAAGCTGTATTTGATAGTATGACGCAAATATATTTGTAAACATAGAGAGTCGCTTTCTTGTCCTGTCTAAATAGACAAAAATGTTTTCCACGAAAAAGTTGATAACAAGTTGCTTTCACACGTTTCACCCACTGAAACCCTTTATTCATCGGCTTTTTGCGTGAAAGAAGCTGTTAAGAGGAAATTTGTTGCTTTCACGCGGAAACCCCTATGAACAGGTGGTTTCCGATATTTGTGAAATGTGAAAGGAAGTTTTATCAATTTTCTTTCGGGGTTCGGTTCATTCATTCAATCAGTAGGAAAACTCGGAAGAAAGTGTTTTCAAAAGGCGTTTTGCTCGTGTCAAAACACTTTGGTCTTTTCAAAAAAGTTGGTGGAGTTTTTGAAAAAGCTGGTGAAGTTTTCTGAAAAGCTGGTGAAGTTTTTTAGACCTCTTGAGATTTTTCATCAACAATGGAGAGAGTTTTAGCAAATAATGGTAACAATCTTCATAAACAATGCCCATTATTGAGGGGGTATAAGATGGGGTTGTCAAAACGTGGATAATGTTATCGTCTGGTTCGTAGGGGGGGGGAGGTCGCTCGCCCGAAAACAGTTTGCTTTGTGTCTTCGGGCAGGCGACCCCTGCCTCTACAGTTGACGATTGGATAGGCCGGTTTGGTTTTGACACACTCCCTTTTCTTTCTCAATAAAGTGCAGCTGTATCGTTCAGCAGTTGGTAAATGCTGCTGGCGATGCCCAATATGAAGATTCCTGCCACACAAATCAACAAACAGGTACGCATGGCGATACCGGTTTTGAAGGTGGCGATTGGTTCATCATTGGGGGTAATGAACATAGCTTTTACAATCAGCAGATAATAGTAAAGTGAAATAATGGTGTTTATCAATGCAATAAACACTATCAGATAATATCCACTTTGGAAAGCTGCTGCAAATACAAAGAATTTACTGAAGAACCCGGCAAATGGCGGGATACCTGCCAAAGAGAAAAGGGCAAGTGTCATCACCATTGTCAGGCGGGGATTGGTTTTGTAGAGTCCGTTGTAATCTTCGCGCTCAACCATTCCGTGGGTGTGTTGCTCGATGGCGTTGATTACCCCGAATACGGCAAGATTGGCTGCAATGTATACAATGATATAATAAACTAATGACGCCATTCCCTGCGGAGTGCCTGCCAGGACTGCCAGCATGATATATCCTGCCTGTGATATACTGCTGAATGCCATAAAGCGCTTTAAGTTGCTTTGGCGGATGGCAAACAGGTTGGCAATGGTGATGGTAGCGACAATGACCACGCACAGCATTTCACTCCATTGGGCGGTCATGGAACCGAATACTTTGACCAAAATGGCCATCAGCGCAAAGGCGGCTGCACCTTTCGAGATAACCGACAGGTAAGCGGCAACTGTGGTAGGCGCTCCCTGATAGGTGTCGGCAGTCCACAAATGGAAAGGCACAAGGCTCAACTTAAAGGCCATACCGGAGAAGAAAAATACCAATGCCAGTATTTGAAGCGGGCTTCCGGTGATGCCGGCAGGGATGTCCTCGAAATAGAGCGTACTTACGGTTCCGTAAATCATTGAGATGCCATAGAGGAATATACCGCTGGAGAAGAGGGCGGATAAGATAAATTTTGCTCCGGCTTCTGCACTGTGACCTTTGTATTTGTCGAAGGCAACGAGGCATGCCATAGGAACGGTAGCCAGTTCCAATCCTAAAAAGAACAGGAGAAAGTGACCTGCGCTCACCATGAAGTACATTCCCAGTAACGTGCTCAGTGTGAGTGTATAGAATTCTCCCATTTTGTGACGAGTGTCCGGACGACGCAGCCAATGGGTGGATTGCAGGAATACAAGGATGGTGCCCAAAGTGAGAACACTTTTCATAATGGAGGCCATCGGAGTGGAATGATACATTCCTCCGAAAAGGATGACTTCATCGGGCCATATATTGGCAAGTAACTCAATTCCCAACAGGGCGCAGGCCAATGGGCGTAACCAGTGGCGAAGACGCACGGGAAGGAAAAGGTCGAGTACAAACATCAACAGAAATACGGCGGTGAGGCTCAGCTCCTGATGCATTTGCAAAATAGATGTAATGTCCATAATCGTATGTTATTGTATTAATTGAGTGATAATCGGTTCTACACTGTTACTAATCAGGTTGCTTATCCAGAATGGGGCAAGTCCCAGTCCGGCTACGCAGGCTATCAGGAAGATTACTGCCACTCTTTCATCCCAAGTTGCATCGGTAAGTTTCAGATGGTCGGGGTTCAGTACCTTGCCATATAGAATCTTACCTACTACACGCAGAATATAAACCGCAGTAATCACGATACTTGTCGTAGCTATCAGCGTGCATACACGGTGGAAGGTATCGTTGTTTTGGAACGAGCCGACAAAGACGGTCATTTCTGCCACAAATCCACTCAATCCCGGCAACCCCAGATTGGCAAGACCCGCAATGACATAGCCCACAGCCAGAAATGGCATGATTTTCATCAGTCCTCCCATCAGGCGTACATCGCGTGTATGGGTGCGGCCGTAAATCATACCGATCAGGGCAAAGAACAAAGCTGTCATCAGACCGTGGCTCAGCATTTGGAGGATGGCTCCCGTACAACTGGTGCGTGTCATCATCAGAAGAGCGAAAAGCACCAGTCCGCAATGCGATACGGATGAATAGGCATTGATATATTTCAAGTCGGTCTGTACCACAGCGCTGAACGCACCGTAAACCACAGAAATGGTGGTCAGCACGAGGAATACATCACCCCACATGGCTGCTCCTTCGGGCATCAGATACATGGCAACACGAAAACAGCCGTAGCCTCCCAACTTCATCAGCACACCGGCATGAAGCATACTGACGGCAGTCGGAGCAGATGCATGGCCGTCGGGACTCCATGTGTGGAATGGGAATAGTGCGCCCAGCACACCGAATCCCAGGAAAATAAGCGGGAAGAACAGGTGCTGCATCGTATCGGGAATATGAAGTCTGGCTATCTCGAGCAGATTCATTGTCTCGCCTCCTGCTCCATAGAAGATACCCAGAATACCTATTAGCAGGAAAGCAGAACCGCCCATCAGCATCAGGGTAAGTTTCATGGCTGCATATTCTTTACGGCCGCTTCCCCATATACCAATCAGCAGGTACATCGGGATAAGCGCTACTTCATAGAACATAAACATGGTGAACAGGTCTGTCGAGATAAAGAATCCGAACACTCCCAAACTCAGCAGTGTGAACCATAGGAAATACTCTTTGGTGAGGGGCTGAAGTTTCCATGATGCAAATGTTCCGGTGAAGACAATGATAGCGCTCAGTAGTAACATGGCTACGGAGATACCGTCCACTCCGATGGAGTAACATATATGTAAGGGGGCATACCAGGATATACTGTCGGTAAACAGCATTTCTTCCATGGCACCGGCTTGGCGGAGTCCTATATAATCAATGGTGAGGTAGACAGACAGTGCCAGCAGCAGGGAAGCTCCGGTAACCATCACGCCACGTACTTGATTGACGCTGCGCGAAGCCCAAAGCCCCGCGAGCATCAATAAAGGAACTATGATGAAAAAACTTAGTATGTTCATTTGTATACTTAATTATTCGTTTGGCTGGTTAAACTAATAGTATCAGCGTCAGTATCAAGGCTCCTGCGAGGAACCAAATACTGTATTGCTGTACATTTCCGCTTTGCATATCACGTATCTCATCAGCTGTGGCGTGGGTGCTCCAGGCGGTGAAGTTGAAGAACTGGTCGATGACGTGACGGTCCCACCATGCTATCGGAGTACTGATGCACCGGAATATAATCTTCTTGGTGAAGAACATCCAGACTTCGTCCATGTAGAAGCGGTGATAGGCAGCTGTGTGCAAACGGCTGAAGGTGTGTGCCAGCTTGTCGGCGACAGGCTGTTTGGGACCTGCATACATCCATGTGGCAAGACCGATGGACAACAGTGCAATAATGATACTTGTTGTGGCTACCTGCATATCCAGGTGGATGGTATAAGCCTCTCCGTTGCTGCTGATTAAATTACCGAACGGGATGAATCCCGCCACACAGGTCACGGCTGCCAAAAACAGTAACGGGAAAGTCATGGTAAGCGGTGCTTCATGCGGAGTATGTGCAGCGTGGAGGGTTTTGTTTTCCGTGCCCCAGAAAATGCCATAATACAGACGGAACATATAGAATGCGGTCATCGCAGCTATACCTGTCATTATCCAGCCCATGACCGGGCTGAACCAGAAGCAGGCGGTCAGGATTTCGTCTTTGGAGAAGAATCCCGAGAAAGGCCAAATGCCCGAAATGGCAAGGCAGGCTATCAGAAATGTGATGTGGGTGACAGGCATGTATTTGCGCAACCCGCCCATCGCGCTCATTTCATTGCTGTGTACGGCATGAATGATGCATCCTGCCCCCAAGAAGAGTAATGCCTTGAACATGGCGTGAGTGAACAGATGGAACATGGAGGCCATGTAGCCCAATCCTCCTTCGTGGGGATTCATCGAGGTGCAAACGCCCAAGGCAACAATCATAAAGCCTATCTGTGAAATGGTGGAGAAAGCAAGTACACGTTTGATATCGCTTTGCACACAGGCTACACTGGCAGCATAGAATGCTGTGAAAGCACCGATGTAGGCTGTCCAGTGGAGTACTTCGGGAGCGTAACCGATGAACAATGGGAACATACGGGCTACCAGATATACACCGGCTACCACCATGGTGGCGGCATGAATCAGGGCACTGACCGGAGTAGGGCCTTCCATGGCATCGGGCAGCCAGATGTGTAATGGGAACATGGCGCTTTTTCCGGCTCCGCCGACAAACATCAGCCCCAATGCCAGTGGAATCATTGTTCCTGCTGCAACCAGAGCGCTTGCGGCAGGAGTGAAAGAGAATGTTTCTGCGTAGTAGCCGTAGATGAGGATACCAATCAGAAAACCGAGGTCGGCAAAACGGGTGACGATAAATGCTTTTTTGCTGGCTGCGATGGCTTCTTTCTTGGTATAATAGAAACCGATGAGCAGGTAAGAGCTGACGCCCACCAATTCCCAAAAGACGTACATTTGGAAAATATTGGTTGCTACTACCAGTCCCAGCATTGACATGGTGAAAAGACTCAGAAAAGCATAATAGCGCTGGAAGCCTTTTTCACCTTTCATATAGCCGAAGGAGTAGATGTGTACCATCAGTGACACGGTAGAAATCACAACCAGCATCATGATGGAAATAGGATCGAGCAAAATGCCCATATTGATATGAAGGTCGGCTGTGAACGGCAACCATTCAAAGTTGTAGGGCATGAGGGTGGGGAAGGTGCCTGCTGCCGTACGGCCGCCTGTGAAATAGTGAAAGGCGGTGAGGTAGGAAAGCAATGCCACTCCTGTCAGTGAAGCTGTGCCGATGGCACCTGCCACGCTGTTCTTCATGCGCATACCTGCCAGTCCCAGTATCAGAAAACTGAGGAAAGGAAGGATGAGGATTAGAATAGTATATTCCATAATCAATTTTTCATTTCGTTTAAGTTCTTCACTTGTATGTTTCGGATGTTACGATAGATATTGATGATAATGGCAATAGCTACCGCTGTTTCCGCAGCACTCACTCCGATGGCGAACAGGGCGAAGAACACTCCTTCCAGTTCGTTGGGGAAGAGGTAGCGGTTGAACACGGCGAAGTTGATATCGACGGAGTTCAAAATCAGTTCCACACTAATCAGCATGGCGAGCAGGTTGCGGCGGGTAAAGAAGCCATAGATGCCTGCAAACATCATAAAGGTGGAAACCACCAGGTAATATTCCATGTGTACCATAATCAGACTTATCTTTTACGTGCAATCATTATACCTCCCACAATACAAGCCAGCAACAATATGCTGATGACTTCGAAAGGCAGTACATATTGATATTTTCCCATTCCCATCAGGGTGTGGCCGATGGTCTGCACATGCAGTTCGCCGGGAGTGAAGTGGGAGGGGAGAAACTCGTTTTTCAACATAACAAACAGGCAGATGCCCAGCCCGGCAAGGGTGGAAACAACTCCTGCCACCATTTTACCGTTTTTCAGCCGTTCGGACTTGTCTCCTTGTGAGGAGGTCAGCAGAATACTGAAAACATAAAGTACCGTGATGCCGCCGGCATAAATCAGCAATTGGACGGCTCCCAAAAACGAATAATTGAGCTGGAAGTAAATGCCTGCCGTGCCGAATAGTACAAACAGCAAATAGGTCGCTGCGCGCAGAATGCGTGATGTGGTGACCGCCAGTACCGAACAGACAGCGATAAACAATGCCAGCACAATGAATACAATTAGTTGTAGTGTCATAATATCGTTTGTTTTTTATTTCTTATTCAGGGTGAGAACCAATTTGCTGCGGTCGAACACTGCATTTTCAAATTCCGTATCAAAACAGATGGCATCGTGCGGACACGCATTGACGCAGAGTTGACAGAACATGCAGGCGCCCAAATCATATTCATATTTCACCAATGTTTTTTTCTTCTTACCTGTTTCTTCATCAGTCTGTGTTTCGCTGGTGATATGAATGGTGTCGTTGGGACAGGCCATTTGACAAAGCCCGCAGGCAATACATTTATTGTTCCCGTTTTCGTCTGCCGGCATGACGAGGCGCCCGCGAAAACGGGGAGAGATTTCCAGTGTAGCACGGTTCTCGGGATACTGCTCGGTTACTTTCGGAGTGAAAAATTCCCGTCCGGTGATTTTCATTCCGGTGAGCAGTGTACCGATACCGTGCAACAGTCCTCCTATATATGAACGTTTTTCTTCTTTCATTAGAAATGCAATTTAAATACAACAATAATAACCATCAGCAACAAATTGCAAAGACCTATCGGTACCAGGTATTTCCATTCCAGTGTAAGAATCTGGTCGATACGTAAACGAGGGAAAGTCCATTTTATCCACATCAGCAGCCAGACAATAAAGAATGACTTTGCAAAGAACCATACAAATCCGGGAATATAGTCCATGACGGTATTGAAGCCGTCCAAGCCGGGAATATGCAACGGCATCCAGCCGCCCAGGAAGATAGTGGCGGCTACTCCGGCAATAATGAACAGGTTGACAAACTCTGCCACATAGAATAAACCGAAGTGCATACCCGAATATTCGGTGTGATATCCGGCTGTCAGCTCACTTTCGGCTTCGGGTAAGTCGAATGGACCACGGTTTACCTCTGCATTGCCGGCTATCAGATAGATGATAAAGGCAATCATTGCCGGGATATGGCCTTTGAAAAGGAACCAGCCGTCGGCCTGGCGTTCTACGATTTCTGAAAATTGCATGGTATCGGTCAATACGACAATGGTGAGAATGCTCAGTCCGACAGACAGTTCATAACTGATCATCTGTGCACCGCTTCGCATGGCACCGATTAGTGAGTACTTGTTGTTGGAACTCCATCCGGCAAGCAGGATACCTACCACACCGATGCTGGAGGCTGCCATCAGGAAAAAGATGCCGACATTGAAGTCGAGCACTTCCATCCCTTTGCTGAAAGGCAAACAACTGAATGACAGGATAGATGCCAGTATCACAATATAGGGAGCGAGGTTATAAAGGAAATTGTCGGCGTGACGAATGGTGATGATTTCTTTTATCAACATCTTGAATACATCGGCAAAGACCTGTATGGTGCCCCAAGGTCCTACACGCATCGGTCCCAGGCGACACTGGAATGCTGCACAGACTTTTCGCTCCATGAATATCATAATGATAGCAATCACTGCGTAGGCAAGCATGATGCATACGCCGATAGCCACACACTCTATAAATACCGCCAACCCTTCGGGCATGAAGGAGGTAAGCATTGAGTGTATCCATTGGGTTACTATACTAAAATCAAACATATATTATTTCGTTTCGTTTTATTATTAATCTTATCTGTCTATGTCCGGTACCACGTAATCCACTGTTCCGCCGATGGCAATGAGGTCGGCTATCTTGGCACCGCGGCACATGGTTTCCATTGCCGAAACCAATGGCAGTCCGGTGGCACGGAACTTCAGACGGTAAGGATATTTATCTCCACGACTTTCCAAAAAGACGCCGAACTCTCCACGGCTGCCTTCCACCGCAGCATAATAAGAACCTTCGGGCACACGGATAATCGGTTTCATCTTTTGCTGAAATGCTCCTTCAGGAATATTATCAATCAACTGTTCGATGATGTTCATACTTTCCATGATTTCTTCCATACGTACCATGTAGCGTGCGAATGAATCGCCTTCGGTATGGACAATTTCCTTGAAGTCGACTTTTCCATACATAGAGTAGGGATGGCGTTTGCGAGTATCGCAAGCCCAACCGCTGGCGCGCCCTGTTCCCCCCGTTGCACCAAAAGAGATGGCGTCTTCGCGACTGAGCACTCCTACACCTTTCATACGTTCCTGTGCGATGATATTGCCGGTGAAGACTTCATGATACTCTTTTAATGTCGGACGGAGATAAGCGATAAAGTCTTTTACCTTTTGCACAAAGTCCGGCGCGATATCGGCCTGCACACCGCCGATGGTATTATAGTTCTGGATTAAGCGACCGCCGGTGGTTGCTTCGAAGATGTCCAGAATCTTTTCGCGGTCGCGGAATCCGTAAAAGAAGGCAGTTAGCGCGCCCAAGTCCATGCACAGACAAGAAAAGAAAAGCAGATGTGAATCAATGCGTTGCAGCTCGTCCATGATGGTGCGGATATACTGTATACGTTCACTCACTTCCACACCCATTGCCTTTTCGATACACATGCAGAGTGCATGGCGGTTTTGGTGTGCGCCCAAATAATCCAACCGGTCGGTTAAGGCGAGTGTTTGGGGATATGTCAGACTTTCGCACATCTTTTCGATGCCGCGGTGGATATATCCGCAGTGTACATCCAGTTTCTTTATAATCTCACCTTCCAGTGACACGCGAAAGCGGAGCACTCCGTGAGTTGCCGGATGCTGCGGACCTATATTAATAATGTATTCATCTTCGTCGAAGATGGTTTCTCGTTTTTCAATTACGCTGCCGTCATGCTGTACTTCCATGTATTGGGTGGTATCGACCGGCTCTTCGTTGGTCATCCGCAGCGGGTTGAGGCTTTCGTCATAATCTTTGCGAAGCGGATGGCCTATCCAGTCTTCACGCAGGAACAAGCGGCGCATGTCGGGGTGTCCCACAAAACGGATGCCGAAGTAATCATACACTTCACGTTCGTTGAATTCTGCGCCTTTCCAAATATCGCAGACTGTAGGCAATTCAGCTTTCTCGCGGTTGGCAGTGACAGCTTTAATTACTTTGTTCTCGCCGGTAGCTGTCTTTTCCAGATGGTAGACTACTCCCAATCCTTCTTCTCCCCAGTCCATTCCGGTGAGTGAACGCATAAAGTCATAGCCTTCCGCGCGTAACTTTTGCATCTCGGTGCGGAGTTCGTTAGGTTCTATTTTGATAATATCATCCATAAGTTATTCCTTTTGGGGTTCTTCTTCCTTGCGGTTTACTCCGCCAAAGAATTTTTCCAGTTTTACTTTACGTTGCAGTTGCATCATGCCATATAATAAGGCTTCGGGCCGTGGGGGGCATCCGGGAATATAAACGTCTACCGGTAATATTTTGTCAACTCCGTTCAGCACATGGTAGGATTTTTTAAACGGACCTCCGCTGATGGCGCATCCGCCCACTGCAATCACATATTTGGGGTCTGCCATTTGGTCATAAAGACGTTTTAATACCGGTGCCATTTTGTGTGTGATGGTTCCGGCTACCATAATCATATCTGCCTGGCGCGGACTGGCGCGGGCTACTTCAAACCCGAAACGGGCAAAGTCATACCGGGCAGCACCGACTGCCATAAACTCAATTCCGCAGCAACTGGTTGCAAAGGTAAGCGGCCACAGCGAGTTGCTGCGTCCCCAGTTGATAAGGTCATCCAAACAACCGATAAGTACTTTTGTACCTCCTTCATTAAGTTGTTTGACCATGTTCTCCAGATACTCATTATCTTTGAAATCTTCATAAGGGATAGATTTTATGACCGGTTTCTTTATTTCCATTCCAATGCTCCTTTCTTCCAAGCGTATGCCAGGCCTAATATGAGTACTACAATAAAGAAGAAGATGCTGACTAAACCGTACACTCCTAAATCCTGAACGACTGCCGCCCACGGAAAGAGAAATACCGTTTCAACATCAAACATGAGAAATAGAATGGCAAACAGATAGTAACCTACCTTAAATTGCATCCATGACTGTCCCCGGGTGGGGATACCACATTCGTAAGCCTCTCCTTTTTGCGGATTGTACGAACGGGGAGAAATGGCACGGGCAATACCCAAAGCCACGGCAACCAGTGCAATTGCCGTCAGGATAACGACAACTAATAGTGTAAAATACATATCTAAACTTTTTTTTGATTAGACAAAAAGTGAATGAACACAAAGCCCACTTACATAACGCTTAATGCAAGATACTTTGTTTTGGCTTTTAGCTTGAAGGCTTTATAAAATTAAATAATGATTCGCCGTAGTGCATAGATATAGTAATCCACGGCATGCGAGTAATGTGAAATGGATGAATGAAAATGTATGTTGTTTGTTTGTAGCTCTTGTTTCCAGAAATCATTCAGTGTAGCAAGCAGACGGAGAGCACATTTGGATTTGGAAGTCAAATCCGGATTGTCAAGAGCAATTGCTACTTGTGGCATATCGGCAAAACGGTTGATAAACAGGAAATCCATGGTCTTTTTACACGGACTTTGTGTTTGCTGATAAGAAGAGGTTACGTTTGATTTCTGAAAGAATGAACTCTTTACTGACGCATACTCTTCTTGTCCCGCTGTTGTTATCAAGAGCAGGAAAAATAAAAGAGAAATAAAGATCTTCAGTATATTGTTCATAATGATGATTTTTATTTAGAGGTCGCAAAGTTAGCCATAAATTTGGAATTCTATCATTATAAATTGTTTTTTTTCTCTTCTCGTGAATGGAGAGGGATTTCCGTACTTCTTAGTGTTTCTTCCAGAATCCGGGAGTAAACAACAGTAAGACGGTAAATAACTCCAAACGGCCGATGAGCATAAGTAACGCACTGATCCATTTGGCCATATCGGGTAATCCGCTCCATGAATAAGAAGGTCCGCACTTGCCTATACCCGGTCCGACATTGCCTAAACTGGAAATTACGACACTGTATGCTTCTTCAAATCCTACTCCTAATATCATAAGCAATAGCCAACCAATAAAGACAATAGCTATATAAAGGAAAGTAAATGCCAATATAGCCGATTTGGTTGTAGAAGAAATTACCTGACGGTTGATGCGGACCGGCAAGACTGCATTAGGATGGATGATTCGTTTGAATTCGTTTCTTGATACACGGCTCATGATGGCAATACGAATACATTTTATACCTCCGGAAGTGGAGCCTGCACATGCTCCGAAAAGCATGATGATGCACATCAATGTCCATAGTACCGGAACCCAGGTCATGTAATCAGCAGAAATAAATCCGGTGGTGGTCTGTAATGAGACTACTTGAAAAATAGCTTTCCGGAATGATTCTTCTATTCCCATCGGGCTGGTAAGAACCAGTGTGACGGTGGTGAACAGGGTAAAACAACCTACAGTGCCCAAATACCAATGGAACTCGGTATTCTCAATCAACCGTTTGAACTTTCCTTTCAGAAAGAATAGAAACAGCAGGGTAAAGTTGATACCCGACAAAAACATGAAAAGCGTGATTACATATTCTATATAGGGAGAATGAAAAGCAGCAATGCTGTTTTGCTTGGTAGAATATCCGCCTGTAGCAGTAGTTGTTAATGAATGGCACACGCTGTCGAACACATCCATTCCACCCAGCAGTAATAAGAATACTTCTGCTATGGTCAGTCCCAAATAAATGCTCCAAATCCATTTGGCGGTCACACCGATACGGGGATGTACCTTGTCATGGGTGGGACCTGTAGCTTCGGCTGCAAATAGCTGTACACCGCCTACTCCGAAAATGGGTAACACGGCGATGGTAAAGAATACAATCCCCAGTCCTCCAATCCATTGGGTCATGCTTCGCCAGAAAAGTAATCCGTGGGGCAATGATTCGATATTATCCAGAATGCTTGCTCCGGTAGTGGTGAATCCCGACATGGTTTCAAAAAAAGCATCGGTGATGCTGGGAATGTATCCGCTCAGATAAAACGGCAACATTCCGAACAGGGAAAAGAAGATCCAAGCAAGAGATACTACTACATAGCCATCGCGACGGCTGATTTTCCTTTCGGCGTTCTTTCCGAAGATAGAGAAAACAATACCTGCTCCTGCTGTGATAGCAGCGGAAGAAAGGAATGCGGTTAAATCTGTTTCCTTATAATATATGGCGAGTAATGCGCATAAAATCAAGAATCCCGCCTCAATGAAGAAAAGGGAACCCATGATTTTGCATATCATTTTAGAGTTAATCATCAGTTGAAGAATTTTTCTGCTTTCTTAATCATCATTCCCAAACAGAATACCACTACATGGTCTTCCGGTTGGATGATTGTATTACCTGTTACCAAGATACCTTCTCCATTTCGGATTAGTCCGCCGATGGTAACCCCTTTGGGAAGTCCCATGTCCTTAATGGCGTCTTTTGTAATACGTGAACCGGCTTTTACTGTAAATTCGGCAACATCTGCATTGGCAAAAGTCAGACATTTTACATTGGATACGTCGGCATCCAGCATCATTTGGTAAATATGGCTGGCAGCAATCATCTTTTTATTGATGACCGTGCCGATATCCAGACTTTCTGCCATACTGATATAATCAATGTTTTCCACCTCGGCAACCGTCTTGGTAACACCCATTCTTTTGGCGGCGAGGCATGCCAGAATATTTGTTTCCGAATTATCTGTCAATGCGACAAATGCTTCGGTGTTGCGAAGTCCTTCTTCCAATAGCAAATCCATATCCCGACCATCTCCATTGATAATCATGACTTTATCATCTACTACTTCTGTCAGCCGGTTACAGCGGTTGATATCGTTTTCGATTATTTTGACCTGCATATATTCAGGTACATATTGGGTTGTACGGACGGCTATACGGCTGCCTCCCATGATCATTACATTACGCACATCAGCATAATTTTCCTTTCCGGCTATTTTACGGATATAAGGAATATATTTTTTTGTAGTGGTAAAATAAACAATATCATGTAGCTTGATAGTATCATCTCCACGCGGGATAATTGTTTCATTGCCCCTTTTTATCGCTACAATGTGGAATGGAATATTACGTCCGCCCAGTTCGTGCAGAGGCACATTCAGAATTTCTGCCGTTTCACGCATTTTTGTACCAATCAGTACCAATGCGCCGCCACAGAACTCCCACCATTGGCGTATCCAGCTCATTTTGATGGCGTCTACAATTTCTTTTGCAGCCAGCATTTCGGGATAGATCAGTGAATGAACACCCAGATGTGAAAAGAATTCCTTATGTTTAGGCAATAGGTATTCGTAATTATCAATACGGGCTACGGTCTTTTTGGCTCCCAAATTGGTGGCCAGCATACATGCCGTCATGTTACGGCTTTCTTCCGGCATGACTCCGATAAAAAGATCGGCTCCCGCTACACCGGCATTCTTCAGACCGGAAATGGAAGTCGGGGATGCATTGACTGTCATCAAGTCGAAGTTGGAATCTAATTTACTCAACTTCTCCTCGTTTTCATCCATCAGGATAATATCTTGTTTTTCACCTGAGAGCAGTTTGGCCAAATGAGTGCCTACGGCTCCTGCCCCTGCGATAATAATCTTCATTTTTATCTTTCTCTTTTAGAATGATACCAATACCTTATAAATACCTTCTTCATCCATGCCGCATAAACGATGCAAGTCTTTTACCGGGCCGTGTTCTACAAACTTATCCGGTAAACCGATGCGGCGAACAGTGGGAGTATATCTGTTGTCTGCCATAAACTCCAGGATAGCACTGCCCATTCCGCCTTTCAACACACCGTCTTCAATGGTGACTATTCGGCAGAAATTCTTTCCTATTTCGTGTAGCATTTCTTCATCCAACGGTTTTAAAAAGCGTAAGTCATAATGGGCAATGCTCATTTTGCTTTCGGCTTCTGCACGGGTAATTGCCTTTCGTGCCGTATTGCCAATCGGACCGATGGTGATGACTGCCATGTCTTTTCCGTCTTTCAGTTTCCGCCCTTTGCCTATTTGTATTTCTTCAAAAGAAGATTTCCAGTCCACCAGCACCCCTCTTCCTCTGGGGTAACGAATCACAAAAGGTCCTTTATTGGGCAGTTGTGCGGTGTACATCAGATTGCGCAGCTCATGTTCATCATAAGGGGATGCCACCGTCAGATTAGGGATGGGGCGCATATATGCCAAATCGAATGCACCATGATGGGTAGGACCGTCCTCGCCCACAATTCCTGCCCGGTCAAGGCAAAGAACGACATTCAACTTTTGAATGGCGACATCGTGGATAACATTATCGTATGCACGCTGCATGAAAGACGAATAGATGTTGCAGAACGGTATTAATCCGTCTTTTGCCATACCGCCGGAGAAGGTTACGGCATGCCCTTCTGCAATGCCTACATCAAATCCCCGGTCGGGCATTGCTTTCATTAATATATTCATGGAGCATCCTGACGGCATTGCCGGGGTTACTCCTACTATTTTGTCGTTTTGCTGTGCCAGTTCCAACAACGTATTGCCAAACACATCCTGAAACAAAGGGGGAAGTCCGTCGGTATCTATCACAATGCGTTCTCCGGTTTCTTTGTCGAAAATTCCCGGTGCATGCCATATGGTAGCTGCTTTTTCAGCCGGACCGAATCCTTTGCCTTTGGTGGTATGGATATGGAGCAACTTGGGACCCTGCATATCTTTTATTTCTTTCAAGACACGTGCCAGATTATTGACATCGTGTCCGTCAATAGGACCGAAATAGCGGATATTCATTCCTTCGAACACATTTTGTTGCTGTACGAGCATGGATTTCAGGCTGTTATTGAAACGAATCAGGCTCTTTCGGCGCTCTTCATTCAATATGCCCCATTTATAGAACATTTTTGAGAGCTTATATCGTATTTTATTATAACCTTCAGACATCTGGAGGTTTAGAAGATACTGTTTCATTCCACCCACACTGCGGTCGATAGCCATATTATTATCATTCAGGATGATTAAGAGATTATTGGGTGTAGAGGAAGCATTGTTCAATCCTTCAAATGCCAGACCGCCACTCATTGATCCATCACCGATGACGGCTACCACATGGCGGTTGTTTTCTCCATTCTTCTTAGCTGCGACAGCCATTCCGAGCGCTGCCGAAATAGAGTTGGAGGCATGTCCGCACGTAAAAGTGTCATATTCACTTTCGTGAGGAGAAGGAAAAGGGCACAGACCGTGTAATTTGCGGTTTGTACAGAAAGTATCCCTGCGGCCTGTCAATATCTTATGGCCGTATGCCTGATGACCTACGTCCCATACGATGCGGTCATAAGGCGTATTAAATACATAATGTAAGGCTACGGTCAGTTCTACCACTCCCAGACTGGAACCAAAATGTCCCGGATTGCGTGAGAGCTCATCTATTATTTTTTGCCTCAGCTCTTTACATACTTCGGGCAGTTTGTCTGCCTCTAATCGGCGCAAATCTTCCGGTGTATCTAAACTTTTCAGCAACATATATGAAGTATCCTGTTCCATTCCTATGATATGATAAATATCTTGCAAAAATAGCATATTTATGTGTATTATGATTACATTTGTCCTTAAAAAATAGATAGACTCTTATTGATATGAATTTCAGAACGCAAGTAGAACTGCCTAAAGAGGAAACAGAAATCCGTCATTCTGACCGAATTATGCTATTTGGTTCCTGTTTTGCCGAAAATATCGGAAATTTGTTGCTGGCAAATAAGTTTCGGTGTGATGTGAACCCTTTTGGGATTCTCTATAATCCTTTATCTGTGGCAGAGGCTATCCGTCAAACTCTCTCTTATAAAACTTACAATGAGGCGGATTTGTTTTGCGATAGGGCGGGATGGCATAGCTTTATGCATCATGGCTCTTTTTCAGGCAATTCGGCAGAAGAATGTTTGTTGCGGATTAACGAAAGGCTGGGGAGAGCCGCCGCGGAATTGCCGCAAACCGACTGGCTGATGATAACATGGGGAACGGCATGGGTTTATTCTTTGAAAGAGAATGGTAAGGTTGTGGGCAACTGCCATAAGCAACCGGATAAACTGTTTACGCGCAGGCTTCTTTCGGTAGAGGAGATAGTTGTTGAATATTTTGACTTGTTGAAAATGTTGCAGGAGCTGAACCCTAATCTGAAGGTGCTGTTCACCGTCAGTCCCATCCGGCACGCCAAAGACGGGATGCATGGCAATCAGATAAGTAAATCTACTCTATTATTGGCGATAGACACTCTGCAACACCATTATCCGATGTGCCATTATTTCCCTTCTTATGAAATTATGATGGACGAACTTCGCGATTACCGCTTTTATGCGGATGATATGTTTCATCCTTCGCCCATGGCTGTATCTTATATATGGAAGTGTTTCGGAGATACTTATTTCAGCAGTCAGACACGGCAGATAATGAAAGAGTGGGAAGAAATACGCAAAGGGTTGAATCATAAACCTTTTGATGTCCGTTCGGAAGCATACCGTAGTTTTTTAACTCAAATAGTGTTAAAGATAAGCAGGATGAAAGAAAAGTTCCCGTATTTTGAACTTCAAAAAGAATTAGAACAATGTCAAGCTCAATTGAAAATATAGTAAAGGCTTTGGGTGCCAAACGCTTTGGCGACCACAATGCACAGATTGATTGGATTTTAACTGATAGCCGCTCGTTATGCTTCCCCGAAGAAACTTTATTCTTCGCTTTGAAAACCAAACGCAACGACGGGCATAAATATATTCCTGATTTGTATGAGCGCGGGGTGCGTAATTTTGTAGTGAGTGAACTGCCTGAGAACAAGGAAGCTTATACTGCCGCCAATTTCCTGCAATTGGCCAATCCGTTAAAGGGACTGCAAAAACTGGCAGAAAAGCATAGGGAACAATTTCTTATTCCGGTGGTCGGCATTACCGGCAGCAACGGTAAGACGGTAGTGAAAGAATGGTTATACCAATTGCTCAGCCCGGATCGCGTGGTTACCCGCTCTCCCCGCAGTTATAATTCACAAATCGGAGTGCCGCTTTCTGTATGGTTGATGAACGAAGAAACCCAGTTGGCTATTTTTGAAGCCGGTATTTCTGAAATGGGTGAGATGGAGGCTTTGCAAAGCATTATCCGTCCCACTATCGGTATATTGACAAATATCGGTGGTGCTCACCAAGAGAATTTTTTCTCTGTTCAGGAGAAATGTATGGAGAAACTGACGCTTTTTAAGGATTGTGATGTGATTATCTATGACGGTGATAATGAACTTATCAGCTCTTGTGTCAGCAAGTCTCTTTTTACTTCGCGTGAGATAGCCTGGTCTAAGAAAGACAATGAACGTCCTTTATTTATAGAATCTATTTGTAAGGGTGAGGATTCCACCACTGTGAAATATCGTTATTTGGGGATGCCGAATGAATATAAGATACCGTTTATCGATGATGCATCGATTGAAAATTCATTGCATTGTCTGGCAGTAGCCTTGTATATGATGGTGCCTGCCGAGGACATTGCAGAGCGTATGGCGCATCTGGAGCAAATAGCCATGCGTTTGGAAGTGAAAGAAGGAAAAAATGGGTGTGTTATTATCAACGACAGCTATAATTCGGATTTGGCCTCTTTGGATATTGCACTTGATTTCATGTCGCGCCGTTCGGAAGATAAAGGTAAAAAACGCACATTGATTCTTTCGGATATGCTGGAAACGGGGCAAAGCAGTAAGTTGCTTTACCGTCAGGTGGCCGAACTGGTTCATAGTCGTGGTGTGGAAAAGATTATCGGGGTAGGCGACGAGATTCGTACAGCTTCTTCCCGGTTTGAGTTAGAGAAGTATTTTTTTCATAGCACAGAAGACTTGTTGAAATCCGACCTGTTGCCCAATCTGCGTAATGAGGTGGTCTTGATAAAAGGTTCACGCAGCTTTCATTTCGATGATATTTCGGAACGCTTGGAGTTGAAAGTACATGAGACAATTCTGGAAATCAAATTGAATGCATTGGTTGATAATTTGAATTATTATCGTAGTAAACTGAAACCGGAGACAAAGATGGTGTGCATGGTGAAGGCATCGGCTTATGGAGCCGGTTCGTATGAGATAGCCAAAACCCTTCAAGACCACAGGGTGGATTATTTGGCTGTAGCGGTTGCCGACGAAGGCTCGGACTTGAGAAAAGCCGGTATAACCAGTTCCATTATCATCATGAATCCGGAATTGACTGCCTTCAAAACGATGTTCGATTATAAGCTCGAACCTGAAGTTTATAGTTTTCATTTACTGAATGAATTGATAAAGGCTGCCGAAAAAGAAGGAGTGACCAATTTCCCCATTCACATCAAACTGGATACCGGCATGCATCGGCTCGGCTTTACACCGGATGAGATACCGGAGTTGATAGAGCGCCTGAAAAAGCAGACGGCTGTTATTCCTCGTTCCGTATTCTCGCATTTGGTGGGAAGTGATGCCGAACAGTTTGATTCCTTTACGCGTCGCCAGATAGAGGCTTTTGAGCGGGCATCGCAGGAGTTACAGGAGGCTTTTCCGCATAAGATATTGCGCCACATCTGTAATACGGCGGGTATCGAGCGTTATCCCGGCGCACAGTTTGATATGGTTCGTTTGGGAATAGGACTGTATGGCGTAGATCCTTTTACCAATAAAATTATTCATAATGTAAGTACACTGAAAACAACGATTCTTCAGATACATGATGTTCCCAAGGAAGAAACAGTGGGATACAGCCGGAAGGGGCATTTGGAACGCGATTCCCGCATAGCTGCCATTCCTATCGGATACGCCGACGGATTAAACCGTAAATTGGGCAATGGAAATGCTTACTGCTTGGTGAACGGACAGAAAGCACCGTATGTAGGTAATATATGTATGGATGTGTGTATGATAGATGTGACGGATATTGACTGCAAAGAAGGAGACAAGGCAGTGATATTCGGTGATGATTTACCTGTAACGGTCTTGGCTGAAATTTTGGGAACCATTCCTTATGAGATATTGACAAGTGTTTCTAATCGGGTGAAAAGAGTTTATTACCAGGATTAACGAAAAAGAGACCTTAATAATCTTAAGAAGAAGGAAGAATTTACGTTTCTTTTCTGTATATTTGGAGAAACCAAAAACAGAATGCCATGAAACGTATATTCTTCCTTTTAGCATGTCTGTGTTTGCCGTTTTTCTCCTTTGCCCAGAAAGCAGGAGAGTCAAGGCAATTGACCCGGCAAGATTCCTTGCGTTTGCAGCAGTTGTTGAATGGACAAGTGGAAATCGTCATCGATGATGAAACTCAGCAGGAGATAGACCGCTTGTTTAATCCTGAGAAGTGGAAAATGAAATCTACTCCTTTCCCTAAAAAGAATATGAAGTTTGAGACAGAACTTCCCCGATATTACATTTCCCAAGTAGATACGGTTGACGGCCGTGGGTATATCCGTCTTTTGCCTTATGGTCCTTTTGAATCTCCTGAAGAAGAAAAGATTTATGTGGAGATTCCGCTTAATAAGGAATATCTGGCAGGTTATGATCCGCGGCTCGAACCGGCATCGGCAGGAAAGTTCACTCCTAGTGCTTTGATGGTGGGAGCCGGTATCAGCACCACTTTTAACGCGGATAAACTCTTGGGCATCATATTCAGCAAGAAAATGCGTGCCAAGGTAAAGAATGCCAAGGAAGCCAAGTCGTGGGAAGGATATTAGCCTGCAGAACTAAGCGTTTTCTTCCTTTCTGTTAAGCCGTTTTATGTGGTAGATTATTAGTCCCTGCCACAGTAGAACGTGGGAGTGTGTCAAAACCAGACCGGTCTATCCCATCGTCAGCTGTAGGGGCAGGGTTTGCCTGCCCGAATACACAAAGCAAACTGTTTTCGGGCGAGCGAACCTCGCCCCTATGAACTAAACGACAGCATTATCCACGTTTTGACACCGATAATCTGCCGTTCAAAAGGTCTTAGCCTTTAGTAAGGAATTGTTTCATCTGCCTGACGATTCCGGATGAGTATAGGGGGTGATTTGCTTTCATTTTACTACCTTTGTATTCGAGAGAGCAAATCAAAAAAAAGCATGAATGAAGAAATAGCAGAATATTACGAAGAACTATATAATCTGTGTGCCGTTGAACAAGAACAACCTTTGGCGCGCCGTTACAGACAGTTGCGTGAAGCATTGGAGCGGGTGATGAGGCAACAAATGATGGGAACAGGCTTGCAAGCTACAGATTTGGCTGCCCGTATCAATTATGTGGCGACTCAATTTGCATTGGATGGCCGGGAGCAGAACCAATTGCATACATTCCGACTGACTTCGAATGACATTCTGAATCACCGCAAGGAGCCGTCCGAACAGGAATTCTTGCGGGACCTCCGCGCTGTGGCTTATGCCTATCGGAAGATTTTTCATGAGGATATCCCACCGAAACTTTATACGTTGCTTCCCAAGCAGGAAACGACTCCTGCGGTAAAGAGGGAGAAAGAGACTCGGATTCGTCGTATCCGGGTGTGCTTTGACTATGCGGACGAAAGCTATCTGTATGTCCGGCCGATAGATGTGCTTGAAGAAGAACTGGTAAAGGTGAATTATAACAAGCCCGGTGTGAATGAGGAATTTAAAGATACGGTGGATGAGCTTTGGCGGTATGCCCAATTGAATTTGTTGGATGTAATTGTCGATGATAATGGAGTTTATACTCCTTCTTTTATAGTACTTGAACCTGATTATCTGTTGGATATCAGCTCATTGGCAGAGTGCTATAAGGATTATGGCAGTCATCCCGCCAATTATTTTCTGAGTCGTTTGGTCCCTATTGAGAATGCCCGTCCCTTATTGTTGGGAAATATAGCCAATCTGTTTCTGGATGAATGGATATATGCAGGAGAGAAAGAACCTGATTACACTGAATGTATGAAAAAGGCTTTTCGGCAGTATCCTATCGAACTGGCAGCTTGTGAGGAACTTCGAAATCCTCAGAAGGAGAAAGAGTTTGCGCAAGACTGTAGAATGCATTTCGAACATATCCGTGAAACGGTGCAGAAGACATTTTTACAACCGGGATATAACCTTGATAAGAATGATGCTGTGCTGGAACCTTCTTATATTTGTGAAGCACTTGGCATTCAGGGGCGTTTAGACTATATGCAGCGTGACATGAGCAGCTTTATAGAAATGAAGTCGGGCAAAGCAGACGAATATGCCATGCAGGGCAGGTTGGAACCGAAAGAGAATAATCGTGTACAGATGTTGCTTTATATGGCGGTGCTGGAGTATAGCATGGGGCAAGAGCGTCGCAGTATGCATCCCTACTTGTTGTATACTCGTTATCCGTTGCTTTATCCGGCACGTGCATCTTGGGCACAAGTGCGGCGTATCATTAATCTGCGCAACTGCATTGTGGCTTCGGAGTATGGTGTGCAGTTGCATAATCATCCTTCGTTTACCCAACGGCTGTTGGCACAGATCAATCCTTCTGTTCTCAATCAAAAAGGGTTGCAGGGGCGATTTTGGGAACAGTACTTGAAGCCTTCCATCTCCCGTTTCGGTGAGCGCATGGAACTGCTTACTCCTCTGGAACGTACTTATTTTTATACGCTTTATAACTTTATCACAAAAGAACTTTATACCTCCAAGTCGGGTGATGTGAATTGTGAAAGCAGGACGGGCGCTTCTGCTTTATGGCTCAGTACGCTGGATGAAAAGCGGGATGCAGGAGAAATTTTATACGATCTTACTATTGTTGAGAACCATGCATCGCAGGCTCATAAGGCTTTTATTATTTTGTCTATTCCTCAATATGAAGAAACTTTTCTGCCTAATTTTCGTAATGGAGACGTGGTGGTGCTCTATGAACGCAATAATGGTACGGATAATGTGACCAACAAAATGGTATTCAAGGGAAATATAGAATCCATAACCGATAATGAATTGCGCATTCGTCTTCGGGCGGCACAGCAGAATCCGTTGGTGTTTCCAGAGAACAGCCGTTATGCCGTGGAGCATGATACGATGGATACTACTTTCCGAAGCATGTATTTGGGATTGTCTTCCTTTATGGACGCGAACCCTGAGCGCAGGGAGTTGTTGTTGGGGCAGCGTCCTCCTCGTTTTGATATGGCTTATGAAGACAGGATAGCCCGGACGACCGATGACTTTGAACGGGTGGCGCTGAAAGCGGAGGCTGCCTGTGACTATTTCTTGTTGGTGGGACCTCCGGGAACCGGAAAGACTTCGCGTGCCTTGAGGAGGATGGTGGAGCATTTTTATGCCTGTCCTTCCACACAAGTGCTGTTGCTGGCTTATACTAATCGGGCGGTGGACGAGATATGCCGGTCGCTTTCTGCCATCTTGCCGCAAGTGGACTATATACGGGTGGGAAGTGAATTGTCTTGTGATGCGCGTTTCCGCAAACATCTGTTGGAAAATGTGCTGGCAGAATGCAACAATCGTCGGGAGGTAAACATCCGCATGGCAGATTGCCGTATTTATGTGGGAACAGTTGCATCTATTGCATCTAAACCGGAACTGTTCAAACTGAAGCATTTTGATGTGGCAATTGTTGATGAGGCTACACAAATATTGGAGCCTCAGTTGTTGGGAATCCTTTGTGCGCGGTTTAAGGACGGACGTAACGGAATAGGGAAGTTTATCCTGATTGGTGATCATAAACAATTGCCGGCTGTGGTGTTGCAGAGTAATGAACAGTCTGAGGTGCATGATGAAGGGTTGCGGCGGATAGGGCTTTATAACCTGAAAGATTCTCTTTTTGAACGGCTTTATCGTTTTCATTTGCAGGAGGAGCATTGCCGGGCGGTGGATATGCTTTGCCGTCAGGGACGCATGCACCCCGGAGTGGCATCATTTCCTAATCGAGAGTTTTATGCCGGAAAGTTAGAAGCACTGGGTTTGCCGCATCAGTTGGAGAATGTCGATGCTCCGGTTCGGTTTATTCCTTCGGAGCGGGATACGGAAAGTGTTTCGGGGAAGACGAACCGGAATGAAGCGCGCATTGTTGCTCAATTGGCTGCTGATGTGTATCATCTGTATAAGGAGACTTTCGAGGTCAACCGCACCTTGGGAGTGATCACTCCTTATCGTAGTCAGATTGCATTGATTCGGAAAGAAATTCAGGCATTGGGAATATCGGCTTTGAATGAAATATCGGTTGATACGGTGGAGCGTTATCAGGGAAGTGAACGCGATGTAATCATTTATTCTTTTTGTGTGAATTATCTTTATCAGTTGAAGTTCTTGCCTAATCTGACGGAAGAGAACGGAGTCTGGATAGATCGTAAATTAAATGTGGCATTGACGCGTGCCCGAAGGCAGTTGTATATAACGGGAGTGCCCGATATATTGAGCCATAACCTGATATATCGTCGTCTGATACAGGCAATTAATTAGGGAAATCCCTACCTGTTTGTAGGGCTTTTCCTTTTAATGTATTTTTTTCTTTTCCTATTTTTGTAGTGTTCTAAAATCAAGGCACTATGAAACGATACATTCTTTTTCTCTTAGTTGCAATGCTGGAATGCGGAATCATGTTTTCGCAGAATAACCGGCCATTGAGTCCGATGCTGAATATTTCGGGTGAGTTTAAGCGGGACTATAAAGATGTGAAGAAAGGTACGGCTTGTATTTTGCAGCGCGTTATCAAGTTGAAAAAGCCGATTGGTCAGGAAGAGTCTACATTACAGGCAGTGGTGGTGGTCGGCGGGGTGCAGGTAGGCATTCCTATGGAGGAATTGGATGTACTGAAGCTTATTCCCGCAGATAAGACTTCATTTTGGCAGACTGCACAGCTGTCAAACGATTTAATCTCTTATTATGAAAAGAAAGGCTACCAAGGGGGAATGCGGCAAGAGCAGGCTCGTGAAGCGGATGATTATATGAAAGAACTGGAGCACGCTAAGCTTTTTTATGATGATGCTGCAATAGAGGATTATTTGCAATGTATGCTGTTAAGTATCATTCCCGAAAAGATGGCTGTCCTGCGTGAAGGAACTCCGTTGGTGCGTGTATTGAAATCTCCGGCTCCCGATATGTTGATGTTGGGTAACGACTGTCTGCTGGTTTCTACGGGAATGTTGACTGCTTTGGACAGCGAAGAGGAATTATATGCAGTGATGAGCCGTGAAGTAGCCCATTATGTACTCGATCATGCCATTATCACCGTGAACAAGAATATTGCCCGTGCCAAGCGTGCACAGTTCTGGGGAGCTGTAGCGGACGGAGTGGTTGCCGCTACAGAGGAATATCTGTACGATCGTTATGATTATTATGTTCCCGGGCTGGTCTTTGCAACGAATGATGTCGTTCAGGCATTGGTGAATGATAACATTGCCAATCGTATGGGGTTGGATTATTCGGAAAAACAAGAGAAAGAAGCCGACCATATAGTCATGAACTTTATGGTGCTGATGAAAAAGAACAAGGATGCAATGGTTTCCGCTTTGAGTAAAATCAATCAATACTATCAGCGTAATAAAGATGTAGAAGCATTATCCAAGTATGGTGCGTATGGTTCATTGCCCGAAAGGGTAGGGAAGCTGGGTAAGTTTACTCCATTGGATGAAGACCGGAACTATTTAAAGAAAACTTCTACAGTGGTCAGCTATGAAGCCGGTATGATGGATTATAATAAGAAATATAATGAATCAAGGCGTTTGGCTATGAAGAATATCAATAATGCGATGGCTTGTTCGGATGATTATCTGATGGTGGCACGCAGCATTATGAAACTATCCAATAGCAAGGAAAGCAATGCTGAATGTCTGGAGTATCTGAATAAGGCGGATGAGACGTCTAAGATAACCAATGTGAATATTTGCAAGATGAAGATATTATTGTTGCTCAGGGAAAACAAACAGGCGGATGCCGTTCATTTGTTGCATGAATACCAGGACATGTTGAACGCAATGTATCAGCAACCCCATACTCAGGAAGATGCACAATGGATTGCCGGTGAGCACACTTGGGCAGAGAAACTGCTGGACAGGACGTATATCATGTAAAAGACTATAAATCTGAGAATGCAACACTAAAACTAAACAGAAAATGAGGGGACCGAAAGTAAAATGGTCTATCAAATAGTCAACTGTAGGGGCAGGGTTTGCCTGCCCGAACCGGCGGTTACAACTTTGGGAGTAATACACAAAGCAAGCTGTTTCCGGGCGAGAGAACCTCGCCCCTACGGGTAAAATGACAGCATCATCCACGTTTTGGCATACCCCTCATTTATTATTGAGCATCATGAATCGGCCGATTGAATGTTAAGCATCGACAGGTTTATATTTCGGTACTAATATTTTCATTATTATCCAACCTAGCAGATAGGCTACTGCACAGATGCAGAAGATAATGAAATAACCGGCAGGTTTTCCTTCAAATCCCATAAATTTCATATTGGTTTGTGCGGCATAGTCGAATAATCTGCCCGATCCCATATTAATAAGGAATGAGCTGATGCCGCCTGCCATACCGCTGATACCTACAATAGTGGCAATGGTGCTTTTGGGAAACATATCGCCTACTACGGAATAAATGTTGGCAGACCAAGACTGATGGGCCGCTCCCGCAATGCCGATGATAATAATCGGGTACCAATAGGAATAGTTGCCGAGCGGTTGTGCAAATAATGCCAGTAAAGGGAATAAGGCAAAGATAAACATCGCCTGCATGCGGGCGGCATACGGGTCCTTTCCGGTTTTATTGATAATGATGGTAGGCAGTTTGCCGCCATAGATAGACAACATGGTGATGGCATATAAAACGAAAATCAACAGTTGTGCCGTGCCGGTGTCGGAAGCAAATCCATATACGTCCGAAATATAGGCAGGCGCCCAAAAGAGAAAGAACCACCACACACCGTCGGTCATGAACTTGCCAATGAATACGGCCCATGTTTGAGGGTATTTGAAACAAGTCCAGAAAGGGATTTTCTTATTGTCGAATTCATTGGCGCTTGCCTGTTGTTCGGTTGTCTGGTTTTCGTCGTTATTGTCTTGTTCGATGTATTCAAGTTCTGCTGTATTGACGCGTGGGTTGGCTGCCGGTTTTTTGTAAAGGAACATCCAGCATCCCATCCAGATAAATCCCAATCCGCCAATGACAACAAATGCCATTTCCCATCCATTGCCAATACCGATATTCTGGAAATAGCGTGCTAATGTCGGGATGGTAACGGGGGCAGCTAAAGCTCCGATAGTAGCTCCGGCATTAAAAATGGAAGTAGAATAAGCGCGGTCTTTCTTAGGAAAATATTCAGCAGTTACTTTGATGGCGGCAGGGAAGTTGCCGGCTTCACCTATTCCCAGCACGATGCGTGCCGCAATGAAATAATACACGCTGGTGATGGCAATGGTAGAAGCAACAGCTCCGGTGGCGGAGATCATTTCTCCTGCATTGTGTATACCCAGTGTCTGTTCGGTTGCCCAACCGCAAAGTGCATGCATACAGGCCCCCAACGACCATACAGCGATAGCCCAGAGATAACCTTTTTTGGTACCCATCCAGTCAATGAAACGCCCGGCAAATAAGTTGGCAATGGCATATACAAGAGAAAAAATAGCTGCGATATCTCCATAGTTTGAATCTGTCCAATGGAATTCGGGAGCGATGAAATCTTTCCATGTCAACGACAGTACCTGTCTGTCCAAATAGTTGACGGTAGTGGCGAAGAATAACATGGCACAGATTATCCATCTGAAGTTTGTCATTTTCCCGGTAGAACTTTGAGATGTACTCATAATAATAGATTTAGTAGATTATGTTTTTCTTAATGGCACAAAAGTAAGTATTATTCGGTCAACAATGATAAAAAACAAATTTGTCATTCCAAAAGTGCCGAAGAATCTTAATCATAATAATGAAAGCTCTTCATCACATTCAGAATGACAAACATCAATGAGAATCAGACGAGAGTAGAATCTGTTTATTTCATTTCTGTATATTTGATTTCATCCTTGTCACTGTATTTCAGGTTCTCGCCTGCCATACCCCAAATAAAGGTATAGTTGCTGGTTCCGGCTGCTGCATGGATAGACCATTCGGGAGAAGTAATAGCCTGTTCGTTGTGCAGCCACACCAGACGCTCTTCTTGCGGTTCACCCATTAGGTGGCAGATGGCATTTCCTTCGGGCAGATTGAAATAGAAATAGGCTTCCATACGGCGTGTGTGGGTATGTGTCGGCATGGTATTCCATACAGAACCCGGAGCAAGTTCGGTAAGTCCCATTTGCAGTTGGTTTGTACCACCGTCTTTTACTCTTTCCAATACATCTTTCACAATCAACTGGTTTACAATACGGTCGTTGCTATCCTCCATTTTACCGTAGTGGTCAGATATAGCTAAAGCATATTTCTTGGGATTTGCCTTTTGGAGTTTGGCATCGGTTGTAATCAATTGGGTGACATATGGTTTATAAGCCGGTGCTGAATTGATATAGAACTTAGCAGGTTTGGTAGCATCGTTGCTCTTAAAAGTAACCTCTTTGTTGCCGCAACCCACATAAAGTGCCTCTTTGTACTTCATAGGATATTCTTTACCATCTACGGTCACTACTCCGTCACCACCTATGTTGATTACTCCCAGTTCGCGGCGTTCGAGGAAGTAAGTGATTTCCGGGCCCAGTTCGCGGAATGTTTCCAACTTCAGGACTTTGTTTACCGGCATGGCACCTCCGTAGATGAGGCGGTCATAAAGTGTATAAGTGACATTGATTTCATCCGGCGCCATAACTTTCTCCATCATGAATGAGTTGCGCAGACGTTCTGTATCATAGTGTTTTACATCTTGCGGATGGCAAGCTGTCTGTACTTTGTAATTTACTTGGGCTGAAGCTGTCAAAGCAGAAACGCCCAGCATCATTGCAATTGCTAATTTCTTCATTTTCGTTCTTATTTATTAGTTATCTTATTTTCTGTTTTATTATTGGGCATTTTTTACCGATTGCTGATATTTGATGATGGCACGACGGTTTAATACCATCAGAAACAGGGTTATTAATACCAGAATAGCAGAACCGATAATTTTGAATGTATAAGTCATGTGGAATATAGCCCAAGAGAAGGGGCTGGATGCAAAGTCCAATGCACCACCTTCAAAACCTTGAGGGATATTTACGGCTGCATCTTGAGTTTTGGCATAAACGTCTTGTGCGGCTTGGGTAAAATAAGGAGCCAAATCGGTAACGAAATATAAACCGATGGCCAATACAATGAATCCGATAATAAAGGTTTTAAATACGTTGCCTTTCGTAATGGGCAATATCAATGGGAATACATAGAACATACCTGCCAATGATGCCAAAGGTAAGAATTCATTGCCGGGGAGTACTACTGCCAATAACAGAGTAACAGGAATCAATAGCAGGGATACAACCAGAGTTGCAGGATGACCAATGACCAAAGCAGGGCTCATACCTATGTTAAGACCCACTGCACCTTTAAACTTCTTTGCAATCATTTCGCGGGTAGCGTCAGAAATAGGTTTCAAACCTTCAATAAACAAACCGGTGATGCGTGGAATCAATTCCATAACAGCTCCCATCTTAATGCCTAAGCCTAAAATATAAGGAATCCTGTCTACCATTTCCTGTCCGTTTTTACAAGACAGTGCGCCAATGCCACAACCTACTAGAATACCTAAGAACAACGGTTCACCCAATAAACCGAATCTCTTCTTCATGCCTTCGGCATCAATATTCAGTTTATTGAATCCGGGTATTTTGTCCAATACTTTATTGATAATAATAGCGAATGGAACAAATCCTGCACAGAAAGGCTGAGGAATGGAGATACCTTCCATCTTTTCATAAAAGCCCTGAAACTTGTCTGCTGTATAGTCTGCCAAAATCAAGGTGATGATGTAGCAGATAATGGCAGCAAAGAATCCCCACAGAATGCTGTTTGTTGCAAAATAAACTACTGCTCCGATAAAGGCAAAATGCCAATAGTTCCATAAGTCGATATTAACAGTACGGGTAGTCTTTGTTAATAACATCAATATGTTGACACCCAGGCAAACCGGAATGATAAATGCACCTACGGAAGTGTTATAAGCAACAGCGGCGGCAGCAGGCCAGCCCATATCGAATACCTTTAATTGAAGGCCGTATATTTCGACAACTTTACTTAAAGCGGGTCCGAGGCTGCTGGTCAACAAGGCTGTAACAACTGATAATCCTACAAAACCTACTCCGACCAACAAACCACTTTTTAATGCTTTGCTTAATTTAATACCGATACAAACTCCTAAGATTGTAAAGATAATAGGCATCATCACAGCTGCACCCAGACCGATGATATAACTGAAAACTTCTTCCATTCTCTTGTGATTTAATAGTTAAATGAACGTGTTTCTACAATAGTATAAATTAAAAACTGCCCCAAAAATAAAACCTTTTCTCAATTAATCAAACGGGAAAACCTTAATTATTAGTAAAATGGACAATTTTGTACACTTTTTATTGTTATCGCGCACGATTTTATTGTTTTCGCACACGAAAAACCGAATGATGTATTCTCTTTATTTAGAGTAACACACTGCTTTTCTTGGTAACAATAACTTTTGTTTTATAAAAGATAGAAGGTCTGTTATTAAGGCAAAACAACTATATGGAAAGTAAATTTATCTGTAATTTTATTGTATCTGGATTGCCGGTGGTTGCTCTTCTATTGTGTATGGCTAAAAGTGTTTGATGAACAAATGTACATTTTCGGATAGGCTGGAAAGCGTTTTTGAAAAACCCTTAAGTCTCCTTTCGGAACAATCCATTCTTTTCTAAACAATCCTAAGTTCTTTATTTATAATACCTTTACAACTTTTAATGCTTGCTTTTTGAAAGGAAAGAAGATGTCGGTTTGTATTTAATCGATTGATAATGTGATGGATAAGATTTTGGGAGAGAAAAGAAAAAAAGTGCATCTCTTAGTAAGAGATACACTTTTCGCTGCAAATTTACACAAAGTTTTGATAATTAAAACTTTTTGAGAAGAAAAATCACAAGACAAATGCAAAAATATCTTTAGTCTTAAGTTTTAGGACGCTTTTTTATGGGCTTAAACGACTAATAATAAAGTGTTTATGTGCGTTCTGTGTATCTCTTACTAAGAGATGCACAGAACGCAACCTCTTTTTAAGGGTTTGAAAAGTGAGTAATTATCTGAA
>UMDB01019872.1_pt1 | contig 47508 bp, 29 predicted proteins | sample 1964361 | NCBI WGS metagenome assembly UMDB01 (sample SAMEA4835981, study PRJEB28245) | human gut metagenome | biome: gut microbiome; material: fecal sample | place: Denmark | collected 2008 | reverse complement strand
CTGAAGCGGAAACGCTTCAGGGCTTTTTTGTGTATATACTTGTCGGGAATGATTGCTTCAGTATACAATAATGTAACTTGAGCTGCTTTTAGCGATATTTCAGACAATATTCATGATGAATATAATTGCTTTGAATGAAAAAGTTGCTATATTTGGGCGGTTTTAAAAACCTCATATAAATGCAGTAATCTTTAATAAATATAAAATCATCATGGAAAACAAGATTCAAGAGCTAACTGATAAGATCTACCGTGAAGGGGTGGAAAAAGGAAATGAGGAAGCTCAACGCCTTGTGAGCGAGGCTCAGGTTCAGGCGGAAAAACTGATTGAAGATGCAAAAAAGCAGGCTGAGTCTATATTGGCTGAAGCAAAGAAGACAGCCGACGAATTGAATGAGAATACTAAATCAGAATTGAAACTTTTTGCCGGACAAGCTGTAAATGCCTTGAAGACGGAAGTAGCAAACTTGTTGACTAATCAAACAGTTGAAGAAACGGTAAAAGGATTCACAGCTGACAAAGAGTTCCTTTATAAATTTATTTTGGCACTGGCTGAAAAATGGTCGGCAAATGAACCGATTGAAATCTCGGTGAAAGATGCGGACAGTCTGAAAAAATATTTTACAGCTAAGGCAAAAGCTTTGCTGGATAAAGGGGTAACTATTAATCAGGTGAACGGAATGAAGATGTTATTCTCTATTTCACCTGCGGATGGTTCCTATAAAGTAAATTTTGGAGAGGAAGAATTTGAAAACTATTTCAAGGAATTCCTTCGTCCTCAGTTAGTCAAAATGTTGTTTTAATCCAGTGGCATGAGCAACTATTATTATCTGGTAGCTGGTTTGCCGTCTGTGTCATTGGATGATGGCAAACTGAGTTATACCGTTGAAAACTTTAAATCTGAACTTTATCCTTCTCTGTCTGATAAAGACAAAAAGCTGATTGATTTGTTTTACCTGAAATTTGATAATATAAATCTGTTGAAACTTTTAAAAGACAAAGATTCAGGAATTGATGAACGAGGTAACTTCTCGGCAGAAGAATTGCTGCTTCTGATAGAGGCTGTTCGCCAGGGAGATGCTTGCGAGAAAAAGTTCCCTTCTTATCTGTATGATTTCATCGCTTTGTATCTACAAAATTCAGGTGAGGAGCATTTCGTGGCAGAGGAGGCGCTGGCGGCTGCCTATTATGCGTATGCCATGAAATGTGGAAATCGTTTTATAAGCCGTTGGTTTGAGTTTAGTCTGAATGTGAACAATATCCTCTCTGCTTTTATTTTGCGCAAATACAAGATGGAGGTGGCTTCCCGGATTGTGGGAGACACGGAAGTGTGCGAGCAGCTGAGAACTTCGAATGCCCGTGATTTCGGATTGGGAGAGCAACTGGCTTACATGGAAGAATTGCAGCGCATTGCGGAAATGGAGGAACTGGTGGAGCGTGAAAAGAAGACAGACTTGCTGGCCTGGAAATGGCTGGAAGACGAGTCGTTCTTTAATTATTTCACGGTAGAGCGTTTGTTTGTTTTCCTCTTGCAACTGGAAATGATTGAACGATGGATTTCACTGGACAAAGAAAAAGGAAATGAACTGTTCCGCCAGATGATTCAGCATCTGAAGGAAGAGGTACAGATTCCGGAAGAGTTTAGAAAATAGTAAAAATAAAATAGAATGGCAACAAAAGGAACTGTTTTAGGCGTAATCGCCAATATGGTTACATTGACAGTCGACGGTCCGGTGGCGCAGAATGAAATCTGCTACATCTCGACCGGAGGTGACCGCCTGATGGCCGAAGTAATCAAGGTGGTAGGAAAGAATGTGTATGTACAGGTTTTTGAAAGTACACGTGGACTGAAAGTAGGTGCGGAAGCTGAATTTACAGGCCATATGCTGGAAGTGACATTAGGACCTGGTATGCTTTCGAAGAATTATGACGGGTTGCAGAATGACCTCGATAAAATGGAGGGAGTATTTCTGAAACGTGGTCAGTATACTTATCCGCTGGACAAGGAAAAGAAATGGCTGTTCAAGCCTATTGTAAAAGCGGGTGATGAAGTGGGACCGTCTGCCTGGCTGGGAGAGGTGGAAGAAAACCATCAGCCGTTGAAAATCATGGTACCTTTCCAATTGCAGGGAACTTATAAAGTAAAGTCTATAGTAGAGGAAGGAGAATATACCATAGAAGATACCGTAGCTGTACTAACAGATGCAGAGGGTAATGACATCCCGGTAAATATGATTCAGAAATGGCCGGTAAAGAAAGCCATGACCAATTATAAGGAGAAACCGCGTCCTTACAAACTGCTGGAAACAGGTGTACGTGTGATTGATACTATGAACCCGATTGTAGAAGGGGGCACAGGATTTATTCCGGGACCGTTTGGTACGGGAAAGACGGTGCTTCAACATGCCATCTCCAAACAGGCAGAAGCTGACATCGTAATTATCGCGGCTTGTGGTGAACGTGCCAATGAGGTGGTAGAAATCTTTACAGAGTTCCCGGAACTGGTCGACCCGCATACAGGACGTAAATTGATGGAGCGTACCATCATTGTAGCAAATACTTCTAACATGCCGGTTGCGGCTCGTGAAGCATCTGTGTATACTGCCATGACAATGGCCGAGTTCTACCGTGCCATGGGATTGAAAGTCTTGCTGATGGCCGACTCTACTTCACGTTGGGCACAGGCTTTGCGTGAAATGTCTAACCGTATGGAGGAACTTCCTGGACCCGATGCTTTCCCGATGGATATTTCAGCGATTATTTCTAACTTCTATGGCCGTGCAGGATATGTACACCTGAACAATGGATCGACGGGATCTATTACCTTTATCGGTACCGTATCACCTGCCGGAGGTAACTTGAAGGAACCGGTGACAGAAAATACGAAGAAAGTAGCCCGCTGTTTCTATGCATTGGAACAGGAACGTGCCGACCGTAAACGTTATCCGGCCGTAAACCCGATTGATTCTTATTCTAAGTATTTGGAGTATCCTGAATTTGAAGCGTATATCACAGAACATATCAACGCAGAATGGACGGGTAAGGTGACTGAACTGAAGACTCGTCTGTTGCGTGGTAAGGAAATTGCCGAACAGATTAACATCTTGGGTGATGACGGTGTGCCTGTAGAATATCACGTGATTTTCTGGAAGTCAGAACTGATTGACTTTGTCATTTTGCAGCAGGATGCCTTTGATGAAGTGGATGCGGTAACTCCGATGGAACGTCAGGAAGAAATCGTAAATATGGTGATTGATATTTGCCATACTGATTTCAGTTTTGATAATTTCGTAGAAGTAATGGACTTCTTCAAGAAGATGATCAATATCTGCAAGCAGATGAACTATGCACAGTTCCGTTCTCCGCAATATGTGGAATTCCAGAAACAGTTGCAGGAGCTGGTTGCCGAAAGAAAAGTAAAATAAGTGAAATCAATAAATGGGTAGAAAATGGCGACAAAAGCTTTTCAAAAAATATATACAAAGATTAGCCAGATAACCAAGGCTACCTGTTCGCTGAAAGCAACAGGGGTTGGTTATGACGAACTGGCTATGGTGAACGGCAAGCTGGCGCAGGTGGTGAAGATTGCCGGAGATGAAGTGACTCTGCAGGTGTTTGAAGGTACGGAAGGTATTCCGACCAATGCAGAGGTGGTATTCTTGGGCAAGTCTCCTACGCTGAAAGTGAGTGACCAGCTGGCCGGACGTTTCTTCAATGCTTTCGGTGAACCGATTGACGGGGGACCGGAAGTAGAAGGTACTGAAGTCGAAATTGGTGGTCCGTCAGTGAATCCGGTCCGTCGTAAACAGCCGTCTGAGCTGATTGCTACGGGTATTGCCGGTATCGACTTGAACAATACACTGGTATCCGGACAGAAGATTCCGTTCTTTGCAGACCCTGACCAGCCTTTTAACCAGGTAATGGCGAACGTAGCTTTGCGTGCAGAGACAGACAAGATTATCCTGGGAGGTATGGGTATGACAAACGATGACTACCTTTACTTTAAGAATGTATTCTCGAATGCAGGTGCGCTGGACCGTATCATCAGCTTTGTGAATACGACAGAGAATCCGCCGGTAGAACGTCTGTTGATTCCGGATATGGCATTGACTGCGGCTGAATATTTTGCCGTAGAACATAACCAGAAGGTATTGGTACTGCTGACCGATATGACTTCGTATGCCGATGCGTTGGCTATCGTGTCTAACCGTATGGACCAGATTCCTTCAAAGGATTCTATGCCGGGCTCTTTGTATTCTGATTTGGCTAAGATTTACGAAAAAGCTGTACAGTTCCCGAGCGGTGGTTCTATCACCATCATTGCGGTGACTACTCTTTCCGGTGGTGATATTACTCATGCAGTTCCGGATAATACCGGTTACATCACAGAAGGTCAGCTCTTCTTGCGTCGTGATAGTGACATTGGTAAGGTAATTGTCGACCCGTTCCGTTCATTGTCACGTTTGAAACAGCTGGTAAGTGGTAAGAAGACACGTAAGGATCATCCGCAGGTGATGAATGCGGCCGTACGTCTGTATGCCGATGCAGCAAATGCCAAGACGAAGATGGAAAACGGTTTCGACCTGACCAACTACGACGAACGTGCGTTGGCCTTTGCCAAGGATTATGCCAACCAGCTGCTGGCTATTGATGTAAACTTGAATACGACAGAAATGCTGGATGTAACTTGGGGCTTGTTCAGCAAATACTTCAAGCCGGAAGAAGTGAACATCAAGAAAGAGTTCGTAGATCAGTATTGGAAGAAATAAATTTATAAGACTTTAAAATGGCAATAAAATTTCAGTATAACAAGACCTCTTTGCAACAGCTTGAAAAGCAGCTGAAGGTCCGTGTGCGTACGCTCCCTATCATTAAGAATAAGGAGAGTGCCCTGCGCATGGAAGTGAAACGCTGCAAAGAAGAAGCTGCCGAACTGGAGGAACGACTGGAAACGCAAATCTCGTCATACGAGCACATGCATGCCCTTTGGAATGAGTTTGACGCTTCATTGGTAAGGGTGAAAGATGTGCATCTGGGTGTGCGGAAGATTGCGGGTGTCCGGGTTCCGTTGCTGGATGAGGTGGAGTTTGATATCCGGCCATTTAGTTTGTTCTGTAGCCCGAAGTGGTATGCCGACGGTATTCATTTATTGAAAAAACTTGCCCAGACTGCCATTGAAAGAGAGTTTGCTCTTGCTAAGTTGGACTTGTTGGAACATGCACGTAAGAAAACGACTCAGAAAGTAAACCTTTTTGAGAAAGTGCAGATTCCGGGCTATCAGGACGCTTTGCGGAAAATCAAACGTTTTATGGAAGACGAGGAAAACTTATCAAAATCCTCTCAAAAGATTTTGAAGTCTATCCAGGAGAAAAGAAAGGAGGCGGAAGAATGATTGCAAAAATGACAAAAGTTACTTTTTTGGTATACCATAAAGAGTATGATTGCTTTTTGAAAAATATCCGTGACCTGGGAGTGGTACATGTAGCCACCAAAGCACAGGGGGGTGCTGAGAATGCAGCTTTGCAGGAAAGTATCCGTTTGTCTGCACGTTATGCTGCGGCTATCAAATTGCTGCAGAGTATGGAAACGGCTTCTGCCGAAGTGCGTGAAGGAGATGCGGCCAAAGGAGAACTAGCTTTAAAGCAGACTGATGAGTTGCTGCAACAGTCACAGCAACTTACGCATCGTGTACAGGCTGCCGAGAAAGAGTTGGCTACGTTGGAATCATGGGGTGATTTTGATCCACAAAATATATCCCGTTTGCGTAAAGCTGGCTATCAGATGGGCTTTTATATTTGCTCTGAAAAGCAGTTTAAGCCGGAATGGGTAGACTTGTATCACGCAATAGTCATCAACCGGATTGGCTCGAAGATGTATTTTATCACAGTGACAAAAGGAATGGTGCTGCCGGAACTGGAAATAGAAATGGCTAAGTTGCCGGATAGTTCACTTTCAGCCTTGCAAGCAAAGGTGACCGATTTGAAAGCACAGCAGACAGCTCTTCAGGAAAAATTGAAAGACTTGGCTGCAACGGTGATTCCTGATTTGAAGGATGCCCAGCATCAGGTACATTCTCAGATTGAGTTTTCGAAGGTCGTACTCAGCACGGATGCTTTGGCCGACAATAAACTCATGTTGTTGGAAGGATGGATTCCTTCGGAACGTCTGCCGGAAATGACCGAATACCTTCGTACACAGGAGGTCTATTATGAAACGGCAGCTCCGACACCGGAGGATGATGTGCCTATCCTGCTGGAAAACAAAGGCTTCTTCAGACTGTTTGAACCCATTATGCGTCTGTATATGCTGCCGAAATACAATGAACTGGACTTGACACCGTTCTTTGCTCCGTTCTTTATGTTGTTTTTCGGTCTCTGTCTGGGCGATTCCGGTTATGGCTTGTTCATGTTATTGGCGGTAACTCTGTATCGTCTGTTTGCCAAGAAACTGAGTGCTTCAATGAAGCCCATCCTGACATTGGTGCAGATTTTAGGAGCTTCGACAATGGTTTGTGGTTTACTCACGGGTACATGCTTTGGATTTAATCTGTATGATATTCAGGTTCCTTTCTTCCAGACATTAAAGGAAACTATTTCGCTGGACAACCAGCAAATGTTCAACCTTTCTCTGATATTGGGAGGTGTGCAGATTATTTTTGGTATGATACTGAAGGCTGTAAACCAGACTATTCAGTTTGGTGTGAAGTATGCGATTGCGACTATTGGCTGGATTCTGATTCTGGTCAGCACGGCAGTGGCTTTTGCAGCTCCCGGACTGATGGCAATGGGAGGGACAGTACATCTGATATTATTGGCTATAGGAGGCTTGATGGCTTATCTGTATAACAGTCCTGACAAGAATATTTTTGTGAATATCGGTTTGGGATTGTGGGATAGCTATAATATGGCTACCGGTCTGTTAGGTGATATTCTGTCGTATGTCCGCTTGTTTGCCTTAGGACTTTCAGGTGGTATCCTGGCTAGTGTGTTTAACAGTCTGGCGGTAGGTATGAGCCCGGACAACGTGATTGCCGGTCCGATTGTGATGGTATTGATCTTTGTTATCGGCCATGCCATCAATATCTTTATGAACGTGTTGGGAGCCATGGTACATCCGATGCGTCTGACCTTCGTGGAATTCTTCAAGAATGCCGGATACGAAGGGGGAGGAAAGGAATATAATCCTTTCAAGAATTAATAAACAAAGTATTAAAAACTAAAAAACAAATAATTATGGAAATGAATCTTTTGATTGCCTATATTGGCATCGCAATTATGGTAGGTTTGTCTGGTATTGGTAGTGCGTATGGTGTAACTATTGCAGGTAACGCATCTATCGGTGCATTGAAGAAGAACGACAGTGCATTTGGTAACTTCCTGGTATTGACAGCTCTTCCTGGTACTCAGGGTTTGTATGGATTTGCCGGTTACTTTATGTTCCAGAGTATTTTTGGTGTACTGACTCCAGAAATTACCGGTATTCAGGCTTGTGCCGTATTGGGTTCAGGTATTGGCTTGGGCTTGGTAGCTTTGTTCTCAGCTATCCGTCAGGGACAAGTTTGTGCCAATGGTATTGCTGCAATCGGACAGGGACACAACGTCTTCGGTAATACATTGATTTTGGCTGTATTCCCTGAATTGTATGCAATCGTAGCTTTGGCTGCTACCTTCTTGATGGGATCAGCTTTGGCATAATCTTCAGAATTCTTTAATGTATTTACTTTGCCCCGCTGCACACTCTTTGTTAGTGTACAGCGGGGACTTTTTTATATATGATTCTATGCTGTAATATGATTTCGTATCGTATTGAAAAAGAAACATCTCTGTATCTTTTCGTTACTATTGGCATGCATAAATTAGTGTAGCAATACAAAACTTTCCTTTTTTTTCTTCCGATTAAATATTTTTTGTATATTCGCGGCTGATTTAGAAGATATTAATGAGACGATGATGAAACAGTTACTAACACCTGATTATATTTTCGAATCCAGTTGGGAAGTATGTAATAAAGTGGGTGGCATATACACTGTATTGTCTACAAGAGCAAAAACCTTGCAGAATACTTTCCCTGATCGAATTTTTTTTATAGGACCAGATTTCTGGTCGGGTAAGGAAAATCCGTTGTTTGTGGAAGATTCAAAGCTTCTTCAGGCATGGAGAGAGCATGCAGTCAAGAAAGATGATTTGAAAGTACGCGTAGGGCGTTGGAATATTCCAGGTAAGCCGATTGCTATTTTAGTCGATTTCACTCCTTTCTATAAGGATAAAAATGAGATATATACTCAGGCATGGATCGATTTTCAAGTAGACTCCTTGCATGCTTATGGAGATTATGATGAAGCTTCTATGTTCTCGTATGCTGCGGGAAAAGTAGTTGAAAGTTTTTATCGTTATAACCTGACAATGAGCGATAAGGTCATATATCAAGCTCATGAATGGATGACTGGCCTTGGCGCACTATACTTGCAAAAACACGTTCCGGAAATTGCTACAATCTTTACTACACACGCTACTACTATCGGGCGTTCCATTGCAGGAAATAATAAACCTCTCTATGATTACTTGTTTGCTTATAACGGTGACCAGATGTCACGTGAACTGAATGTAGAGTCAAAACATTCTATTGAAAAGCAGACAGCCCATCATGTAGATTGTTTTACTACAGTCAGCGATATTACCAACAATGAATGTAAGGAATTGTTGGACAAAGAGGCGGACGTGGTCCTGATGAATGGCTTTGAAGATGATTTCGTTCCCAAAGGAGAAGAGTTTGAGAAGAAAAGAAAATATGCCCGTGCTTTGTTGCTGAATTTGGCTAATAAGTTGTTGGGTACTCATTTGGGCGATGATACGCTGATTGTGGGAACAAGCGGTCGTTATGAATTCAAGAATAAGGGTATAAACGTGTATCTGGAAGCGTTGAACCGTTTGACACGTAAAAAGAGCCTGAACCGTGAAGTTGTGGCTTTTGTCAATGTGCCAGGATGGGTAGGCGATGCCCGTGAAGACTTGAAACAACGTTTGGAAAGCAATGAAGATTACAATACACCGCTGGAATGTCCTTTTATTACGCACTGGTTGCATAATATGAGTCATGATCAGGTGTTGGATATGTTGAAGTATTTGAACATGTCTAACTCTCCGGAGTCAAAAGTAAAGGTTATATTTGTGCCTTGCTATCTGGATGGCAACGACGGAATATTGAATGAAACCTATTACGATTTGATTATAGGGGCAGATTTGAGCGTATATCCGTCATATTATGAGCCATGGGGCTATACTCCATTGGAAAGTGTGGCATTCAAAGTGCCTGCTATAACGACGGATCTGGCAGGATTCGGTTTGTGGGTAAATTCATTGAAAGGTCGTCCCGGCACATTGGAAGACGGTGTAAAAGTTATTCATCGTACCGACTACAATTATTCGGAAGTGGCAGATGTAATCCGTGACACGATTACCGAATTTGCTAAGTTGCCGGAATCTGAAGTACAGATAATTCGAAAAAATGCGGCCGACATTGCTGAAAAGGCTTTGTGGAAACATTTTATACGCTATTATTATGAAGCATACGACGTGGCTTTGCGCAATGCAAAAGAACGTTGCAAATCTTATAAACAAAAATGAACTTATAAAACATTAGTGATATGAAAATCAAAACAAACTATGCTAATACTCCTGTTTGGAGAGAAATTAATGTGAAATCTCGCATACCGGAATCTTTGAAGATGCTGGAAGTGATGGCTCGTAACATTTGGTGGGCATGGAATGATGATGCTACTGAAATGTTTAGAGAACTTGACCCGGAATTGTGGCGTGCTGTCGGACAGAACCCTGTTGCTTTGCTGGAACGTCTTAACTACGAAAAGCTGGAAGCTCTGTCTGTAGATAAAGAAATGTTGGGTAAGATTAATGCAATCTATGATAGATTTACTGAATATATGTCTGTAGAACCAGACAAGAACCGTCCGTCTGTAGCTTATTTCTGTATGGAATACGGTTTGACTCATGTACTGAAGATTTATTCTGGTGGTCTGGGTATCTTGGCCGGTGACTACCTGAAAGAAGCTTCAGACAGTAATGTGGATATGTGCGGTATCGGTTTCTTGTATCGTTATGGCTACTTCACACAGAGTCTTTCAATGGACGGTCAGCAGATTGCTAACTATGAAGCTCAGAACTTCGGAAGCCTTCCTTTGGAACGCGTGAAGGATGAAAATGACCAGCCGATGGTATTGGATGTACCTTATTTGAACTATTATGTACATGCATACGTATGGAGAGTCAATGTAGGTCGTGTACCTTTGTATCTGTTGGATACAGACAATGAAATGAACAGCGAATTCGACCGTTCTATTACTCACCAGTTGTATGGTGGTGACTGGGAAAACCGCTTGAAACAGGAAATCTTGCTGGGTATCGGTGGTGTGCTGTTGCTGAAGAAACTGGGCATCAAGAAAGATGTATATCATTGCAACGAAGGACATGCGGCATTGTGTAATGTACAGCGTCTGTGTGACTACGTAGAAAGCGGAATGTCATTTGACGAAGCATTGGAAGTAGTTCGTGCTTCTTCTCTGTATACTGTACATACTCCGGTTCCGGCTGGACATGACTATTTCGATGAAGGACTGTTCGGTAAGTACATGGGCGGTTATCCGCAGCGTATGGGAATCAGCTGGCAGGATTTGATGGACTTGGGACGTATCAATCCGGGTGATCCGAACGAACGTTTCTGTATGTCTACATTTGCTTGCAACACTTGTCAGGAAGTGAACGGTGTAAGCTGGTTGCACGGAAAGGTTTCTCAGGAAATGTTCTCTGGAATCTGGAAAGGCTATTTCCCTGAAGAAAATCATGTAGGTTATGTAACTAACGGTGTACATTTCCCTACTTGGTGTGCTTCTGAATGGAAAGCTTTGTACAATAAATATTTTGACAAAAACTTCATGCACGACCAGTCAAATCCGAAAATTTGGGAACGCATCTACAATGTGCCTGATGAAGAAATCTGGAAGACTCGTGTGGCTTTGAAGAACAAACTGATTAACTACATCCGCGATCAGTTCCGTGATACATGGTTGAAGAACCAGAGAGACCCGTCACGTGTGGTATCTTTGATGGATAAGATTAACCCGAATGCCTTGCTGATTGGTTTTGCTCGTCGTTTTGCTACTTACAAGCGTGCACACTTGTTGTTCACTGACTTGGATCGTTTGGCTAAGATTGTAAACAATCCTGACTATCCGGTTCAGTTCTTGTTTGCTGGTAAAGCTCACCCGCACGATGGTGCTGGTCAGGGATTGATCAAGAAAATTATTGAAATCTCTAACCGTCCGGAATTCTTAGGAAAGATTATTTTCTTGGAAAACTACGATATGAAGCTGGCTCGTCGCCTGGTATCTGGTGTAGATATCTGGATGAATACTCCGACTCGTCCGTTGGAAGCATCTGGTACATCAGGTGAAAAAGCCTTGATGAACGGTGTGGTTAACTTCTCTGTATTGGACGGATGGTGGCTGGAAGGTTACCGTGAAGGTGCTGGATGGGCATTGACTGAAAAACGTACTTACCAGAACCAGGAACATCAGGATCAGCTGGATGCTGCTACTATCTACAGTATCCTGGAAACAGAAATCCTGCCGTTGTATTATGCAAGAAACAAGAAAGGATATTCTGAAGGTTGGATAAAGACTATTAAGAACTCTATCGCTCAGGTTGCTCCTCATTATACCATGAAACGTCAGTTGGATGATTACTTCGCTAAGTTCTATGGTAAGGAAGCTGAACGTTTCCACGCGCTTGAAGCAAACAACTACGAACAAGTGAAGAAACTGGCTGCATGGAAGGAAGAAGTAGCCGCTAAATGGGATGAAATTCAGGTTGTTTCATTCAACAAGTGTCAGGATTTGTGCAACGGTAACGTAGAAAGCGGTAAAGACTACAAGCTTACTTGCGTGGTAGATGAAAAGGGTCTGGACGATGCAATCGGTATCGAACAGGTGGTTACTTATACCAATGCAGAAGGCCGTGAATACATTTATGCAGTTAACCCGATGAAGATGGTGAAACGTGAAGGTAACTTGTTTACTTTCGAAATGATTGCAGGTTTGTCAAATGCGGGTAGCTTTAAGGTAGCTTACCGTATGTTCCCGAAGAATGATGCACTGCCTCACCGTCAGGACTTCTGTTATGTACGCTGGTTTAATGAATAAAGACCTCTGTCTGTTCAGATAATCATATAAACAGGCCATTCCGGATAATTTGGATATTCGGAATGGCTTTTTTTGTTTTCAAAAACTATATGCCATGAAAATATTAATCGTTGAAGATGATGCAGACTTGCGGGAAATTACCACCCGTTCGTTGGAGAAAGAACGCTATGTCGTGTCGCAGGCACCCGATTATAAAACGGCACTTCGTAAAATAGAGGATTACGACTACGATTGCATATTGCTGGATATAATGTTGCCGGACGGCTCCGGACTTGATTTGCTGGAAGAACTGCATGCGTTGGGAAAACGGACCAATGTCATTATTCTGTCGGCCAAGGATTCTTTGGAAGACAAAGTCAAAGGCTTGGATTTAGGAGCGGATGATTATCTCCCTAAGCCTTATCATTTGGCCGAGCTTCATGCGCGATTGAAGAGTCTGTTCCGTCGTAACCAGCGGGAAGGAGAAAAGAAGGTAAGCTATGGCAATGTAGAAGTCATCCCAGACCATTTTAAAGTTGCAGTAGGAGGGAAGGAACTGGACCTGAACCGGAAAGAATACGATATTCTGCTGTATTTTATGCTGCGTCCCGGAAGATTGGTAAACAAAACCACACTGGCTGAATCTGTATGGGGAGACCATATTGACCAGGTAGATAATTTTGACTTTATTTATGCACAAATCAAGAATCTGCGCAAACACTTGAAAGAAGCCGGTGCTACGGTTGAGTTGAAAGCTGTGTATGGTATAGGTTATAAACTGGTAGAAGAATGAAACTGTTTTATCTGGTCATGTGGCGTATGTCCACCATATTAGTGGTCATACTGACGTGTTGGGCGGTATTGTTTTACCTGGCCATTATGGAGGAGGTAAACGACGAAGTGGATGACTCCTTGAGCGATTATGCCGAGTCGTTGATTATCCGTTCCCTGTCGGGAGAGCAGATGCCTGATACAAGTAACGGCTCGAACAATCAGTACTTTCTGTATGAGGTCACTCCGGAATATGCAGCCTCCTATCCTAATATATCCTATCGGGACGAGATGGTGTATATTACCGAAAAAGGAGAGACGGAGCCTGCCAGAATATTAATGACCATTTTCCAGAAGGAAGACGGGGGATATATGGAGCTGGTGGTCTATACTCCTACCATTGAGAAGTTCGACCTTCAGCGTGCCGTTTTAGGGTGGATTGTTTTTCTTTATGTGCTGCTGTTCCTGATGATTTTAGCGGTTAATGCCTGGGTGTTCCATCGCAATATGCGGCCACTTTATACTTTGTTGAAATGGCTGGAAGATTATCGTTTGGGAACAAAGGAGAATCCGCTCGATGAATCACTCCGGATTGTGGAATTCCGGAAATTGAATGAGGCGGCCAATATGTTCTCAGAACGCAGTGAGAAACTCTATGAGCAGCAGAAACTGTTTATCGGGAATGCCTCACATGAGATGCAGACACCGCTGGCTATTTGCCGTAACCGCCTGGAAATGCTGATGGAGGATGAAACATTGACCGAGAAACAGCTTTCCGAACTGATGAAGACCCATCGGACACTTGAAAATCTGACACGCCTGAATAAGTCGCTGTTACTATTGTGCAAGATAGAGAATCGTCAGTTTACGGATGTAAAATCTTTGTGCCTGAATGAGCTGCTGTTGCAGTATCTGGAGGATTACAAGGAAGTATATGCCTACCGTCATGTGCAGGTGGAAGTGCATGTAGAAGAATGTTTCCGTTTGGAAATGAGCGAGTCGCTGGCTACCGTCTTGCTGACCAATCTGCTGAAAAATGCGTTTGTGCATGTGCCGGAAGGTGGAGTGATTGCTCTTTCTTTTACGGCTTCTTCTTTCCGTATCAGCAATACTGGAGACGCTTCATTGGATAAGAACCGTATTTTTGAACGTTTCTATAAAGAAGGAAAAGCCGAGGGTTCTACAGGACTTGGATTGGCCTTGGTAGACTCCATCTGTAAGGCCTATCATCTCACTCTTTCATATACCTTTGAAAACGGGCAGCATATTTTTTCTATTGTTTCTTGATTTTTTTGTTGAAAAAGGGGAAATCTTCAGATTCTTTTCAGAATTACATCCCATTTTTGCAGTACAAATAAATCATTAAAGTATTCATCTTATAAAAATAGAACATTATGAAAAAGTTAGTTTTTTTACTGGTGTGTGTGTTTACAGTGTCAACCGTAGCAATGGCAGATAACGAAAAACCGATTCAGGTAGGACAGTTGCCTACGAAGGCGCAGACTTTCATCACTACTTACTTTAAGGGCCACAAGGTAGCTTTGGCAAAACAGGACAGTGATTTGTTCAGTAAGTCATACGATGTGATTTTCACAAACGGCGAAAAGATTGAGTTTGACAAGTCCGGTGACTGGACAGAAGTGAAATGCAAATCCGGCGTACCGACTCAGATTGTTCCGTCGGCCATCCGTACGTATGTAAAGAATAATTACCCTGACGCTTCCATCATTCAGATAGAGCGCAAACGCAATGAATATGAAGTGAAACTCTCTAACCGATGGGAGATTACATTCGACAGCCAGATGCGCGTAATTGATATTGACGATTAAGTAGAAACTGATATTCTACAGGTATGCAGCCCGTTCTTCCTTGTGGAGGAGCGGGCTTGTTGTATTGTGAGAGCATGAAGGTTATTTTCATAAAAAGCCATATTCATATACTTTAGGCTCTATTTTCCCGGCAAGCACTTTGAGTTGTTCGCGTAAGGAAGCTATTAGTTTCATATAATGTGTATCAGGGCTGGAATTATTCATTATTCCTTTCGTATTTCGTCCTTGGAAGTGCAAACGTATGTCGTAAAGAGCTGCATCTGGGTTGGCTTCCGGTTGTGAATGATAGTATTTCCATATTTTACGACCAGCATCCATGACTTGTTGTGCCTCAGATGAAAGAAATAATGGGGTGGAAGTGCTTACTCTTTCCTTGAGACATTGCTCGGTTACATCAAAGTCTAATACCCCTTGAGTATATTTTTGTGGCTGAGAACTGATACCTTTTAGATAATTCTTCATAAAATGACTTTTAAATTCTTCTTTAGCATCAACTTCTTGTTCTGTAAAAGGAATCCAATGGTTGGTACCGTATTCACTTTGAATATTATTGTTAAATAAGGTATAAATTAAACAGTCAGTTTGAAACTCTGGGTCTTGCTTCCATCCATCATTTGGATACAGAAATTGTTCACGATCATTCAGCCATGTGGCTTCAATACAATGACGGACAGCAAAATAAATAGCTATTTCTTTTAGGTTTTGATCTGTTATCCATGTGCCACGTGGATGAGGAAGTTGAGATTTGTTATTAATGATAAAATTGTAATTGTTGTTTTGGAAGTCATTGCCTTTAGCTGACATGTATCCAATTTTCATCTCGTTTTGCCTGTTTCGCGTAGAAATTATCCAGTCGTTAATGCTTTTAGCATCATTCTTGACACATATAAATTTTTTCCCTATAAAGTCTGCATTTTCATTATATACATTTGATGTTGTTTCTTTAAAACTATCTTGCTGATCGAGATGCCAAATGAAGAATCCTATAGGAAATTTTCCTTTTACGTTGTCAAAGGTGCTTGCTGGAACAATAAAATTTCGACCGAGCTTCGCTCGGAAGATTTTTCGGAAATCGCGGAAGTTCGGTGCTTGCAGAATTTTCAAAGTTGAAAATTCTGCAAGCACCGAAGAAGGGATTTCATGGTAAATTCGAATAAAAAATTGAGCAAACAATTCACGTCCAGCAATGCCGATGGAAGGAAGATATTTTTTGTACATTAGATTTTGCACAGCAACGTTAGTCTTATTTTCTCCATGTCCGGTGACCGTTTTTTTGTTTGCGGCTTCTGCGTAAGGAGGATTGATATATATTACTAATTTTTTTCTCTTTTCTTCATTGTTGATTATGTCTTGTAATGGCTGAGGTAACTTGCTGAAGTCATCATTGAGGAAATCGAATTGGAACACATGGCTGTCTAAAAGATTTGCACCATTGGCTATTCTTTCATGCATTACATCTACATCTGCTTGGTCGAGTGTTGAAGCCCAAATATGGTACTTATTTGTAAGTCCTGCAAGCAAATTTCCAGTGCCTGCAGCACAATCCCAAATATAATATTCTTCTTGCCAGTCTTCTCCTAGTTCAGCTGCGAGGTATTCTTGTGAAAGTTCGACCCATTGTGGAGGGGTGAAATAAGAACCTTTTCGTTCACGTACATCTTGTGGTACAATTTTGTCACGACGGTTTAGTATTATATCCCAGTACTTTTGTTTAGGAGGACGGGCATATCGGTTCCAAAACTGGGTGTGTGCTATGCCTCCATCTGTAAATTCTGCAATTTGTTGTTCTGTAAGTCCAGCATCGTTTATTTTGCGATCTAATATATATCGGTTGTTGCGGAGCAGAACAAATAATTTTTCTTTGAGAGTAAGGTCATTTTTTGATAGTACATCTGCAAGAAAGAAATCAGCATCTAATATACCTCCATCTTTTGCAGTTTGCCAGTCTATATTGATAGATGGCTTAACTGTGCGACACCATTGACGGTAGATGTGTGGAAGACTGGCTGGTGTGATACGTTTCTTGGCAATTCGATTATGATCTTTTTTAAAGTTATTGCGGATAAAAGTTCGAAGATCTTTCTCGTCTGCTTCGAAATGAAATAAAAGTAAGTTACTTTCTATAGTACTTTTTACTATATCGTATACTTGGCGAAACTCTTTGGTTGTATGATTACTTGGTGTAACATTCCAGTTAAAATCATTTTGTGAAAAAACTTCTCCGATGGCATCAAAGTGTATGAAAGCGATTTTTTCAGCATCGAAAGCCCCTAAAAAATCAGGATGTGCATATTCATCTAGTGTACGTCCCTTTCCGATAGTAAGTATGAGTTGTACAAATGATTCGTAGATATCTTTTTTTACACCAGCTTTGGCTTCTGCCCAAAGTAATGATTCAGGTTCGAATAAATCTGCTTCGTCACGAGGCATAGCAATACAAAAATCTATTTTCCCGATTATTTGTGTTGTATCGTAGATTGAGAACCAATCATGTGCGACTTTATTCTTTAGTTCTTCTTCTTGTATATGCTTATATTTAGGGCTCATTGGGCAATTGATGTTTATGATTTTATTCAAAGATAAACCAAAATTCCAAAACAAACAAACTAATTTGAATGGCATGTTTTAAGCGGATAGTGAAAATGTTGATAAGCAAATGCTTCAATAACATCAACCATGCTCGTAATGTAATTGACAGATACATTCATTTTTACAACAATTATCGTCCGTACATGAGTATAGGATATAAAACACCGGCTCAGGTGCATCTGGAAGGGGGAGAACAGGAAAGGATGTGGAAACAGGTAAAATACACTAAAATTTTTTCATCGAATGAAGAAAATGCCGTATCATTGCAAAGTCAAACAACAGCTCCGGGTGAAAGCGTGTCCGGAACTCTTAGCTGTAAAAACAGCACAACTTTTGCTTAATAGTCTATTTTTTTAGGATGACTTTATGCAAAGTGTCTACTGTTCCAGTTTATAAAAAGAAAAAACGTCTAGTTATATCAGGAAAAGTCAGTTCGCAGTACTTTTTAAGGAGGATTGCAGTACTTCTTTGAAAGTACTGTAGTACTTCCTTTGCAGTACTTCAGTACTTCCATGGAAGTACTGGGAAAACATAGTTGCTTTTTCCTTGCAGACTGGCTTTTCGTTTTCTACTTCATCGGTAGAGCCTGTCTTTTCGCAGTTTTTTACATCTTATCCGGTAAATATTCCATTTCCTGCCCTGTTTGTTTTTTGTTATTTTGCATCCGTAATACAATATAACAAAAAATATCATGAAAAATACACTCATCGCTTGGCTGTTTTGCCTTCCTTTTGCTTCGTGTACAAGTCCTGTCACACAAGTCGATCTTTCCGGACAGTGGACGGTATGTCTGGATAGTACCGATGTGGGGATGGATGCTTCTTATGGTGGAAAATTGTTTGATACCTCCATTACACTTCCGGGCACAACGGATGAAGCTCATTTGGGTACTAAATGCACATTGAAACCTGCATTAGAGAAACCGCAGCTGCTCCATCTTACCCGTGCCTACAGTTATGTAGGTCCGGCCTGGTATTCACGCGAGATTCAGGTACCTTCCGACTGGAAAGAAAAAGATTGTATCCTTCACCTGGAACGTGTATTATGGGATACACAAGTATGGATAGACGGGCAGAAAGTTGAAGGCCATGAAGAAAGTCTGACGACTCCGCATGAGTATGACTTGACTTCTTATATTCAGCCCGGGAAAAAACAGGTACTGACTGTCAGAGTGGACAATCGCAAGCGTTATGACATGTCGGTGAATGACCTGGCACATGCCTATACAGATGCCACTCAGGTGAAGTGGAATGGTATCTTAGGCGACATGTACATCAAGGCTGTGGAGAAAACACGCGTAGAAAGTCTGCAGCTTTATCCGGATGCTGTTTCACGCACAGTAAAGGCTGTAGTTTCTGTATATAATTCATCTTCACAGACTGCACCGGTTAATCTTAGCCTGCAGGTAAAAGGAAAGGATGATAGCAAATCGTACGCTTCTGTCGAAGCTCAAGCAGAAGCCGTGAAAGGTTATTCAACGGTAGAACTGACCTGCCAATTAGGGGATAATGCTCCTCTGTGGGATGAATTCAATCCTTATCTTTACGATGCTTCTGTAGAATTAGTATCCGGAAAATCAACTTCACTTACAACCGAAACCTTCGGATTGCGCGATATACGGCATGAAGAAAACAAACTGGTGTTGAATGACAAACCGATATTCCTTCGTGGTACATTGGAGTGCTGTATTTTTCCTTTGACAGGAACACCTCCTACTGATGAGGCTTCGTGGGAAAAACTTTATGCTTCTGCACGCGAATATGGAATGAATCACCTTCGTTTCCATTCCTGGTGTCCGCCAGAAGCTGCGTTCAATGTAGCCGATGAAATGGGATTTTATGTACAGGTAGAGCTTCCGGTATGGAGTGTGACGCTTGGAAAAGATTCTGCTACGGTCGAGTTCTTGCGTGCCGAAGCAAAGCGTATAAGTAAGGAATATGGCAACCATCCTTCTTTCTGCTTCTGGAGCATCGGAAACGAGCTGCAGTATGATTTCAATATTTTGGCATCCATGTTGGGTGAAATGAAGGCTGCAGACGACCGTCATTTATATACCACCACTTCGTTTACATTCGAAAAAGGTCACGGCGACTGGCCGGAAAACCAGGATGATTTCTTCGTTACCCAGTGGACCAAGAAAGGCTGGGTGCGTGGACAGGGTGTGTTCAATCAGGAACTGCCGTCATTCGATAAAGATTTCCGTGCATCTATAGACGGTATGGAAGTGCCTTTGGTAACCCATGAAGTAGGACAGTATTCTGTCTATCCGGATCTTACGGAGATTCCTAAATATACGGGAACTTTGATGCCGCTGAACTTTATGGCAGTGAAAGAAGACTTGGAGAAAAAAGGATTGATAGATAAGGCCCCGCAATACCTGCAGGCTTCTGGAAAATTGGCTGCCATTCTTTATAAAGAAGAAATAGAACGTGCCTTGAAAACGCCGGGCATCAGCGGATTCCAGTTGCTCGACCTGCACGATTTCCCGGGACAGGGAACAGCGTTGGTAGGGCTGCTCAATGCATTCTGGGAAAGCAAAGGTATTCTTACAGGTGAAGAATTCCGTGAATTCTGCGCGCCGGTAGTTCCGTTGCTGCGTTTCCCGAAAGCTGTATATACGAATAATGAAACATTCGAAGCACAAATAGAACTTTGTAATTACGGAAAGGATGAGTTGAAGAACAGCACTCTTTCCTGGGAGATTACCGCAGACGGACGCTCGTTAGGCAAGGGAAAGACTCCGGCAGCTGCATTGACTTTCGGTCATAACGGTGGACTGGGAAAAATTTCATTTCCTTTGCAGCAGGTAACCAACGCTTCGAAATTAGAAGTTTGCTTGTCGCTTGACGGAACAGAATACCGTAACCGCTGGAACGTATGGGTTTATCCGTCATCCGTAGACGCAAAATGGGGAGACGTGAAATACACCCGCAATTACGACGAGGCAATGGCGTTGCTCAAGAAAGGTGAGAAAGTGCTGTTCAACCCTGACTGGCGTACACTTCAAGGCATTGAAGGAAAGTTTGTGCCTGTATTCTGGAGTCCGGTACACTTCCCGAATCAGGCTGGTACCATGGGAGTACTTTGTAACCCCACTCATCCGGCTTTGGCTGACTTCCCGACCGACATGCACACCGACTGGCAATGGTGGGATTTGAATATCAATTCGACTACCTTGGTAGTAGACAGCCTTCAGGGAGGTGCTCCTGTGGTAGAGATGGTAGACAATTTTGTTCATAACCGTCGTCTGTCTTCCTTGTATGAAGGACGTGTAGGAGAAGGAAAACTGATGCTGGGCACTTTTGATTTGCAGACCGCTCTTGACAAACGTCCAGTGGCTCGTCAGATGCTTTATTCTATTCTGAACTACATGAACAGCGAGGAATTTGCTCCCACTCCGGTAGAAGGATTGGATAAGATAAAAGGCATGTTTGGAACTGCGCGTAACCAGAAACAGTCTGCGGAGGGTATTTATTAGTAACATATCTTTTTTAACCGTATAACCATGAAAAATCATCAATTGTTTATCTATTTTATTTGCCTGGTTTCGGCCATGGGAGGACTCCTCTTTGGATACGACTGGGTAGTGATAGGAGGTGCCAAACCTTTCTATGAAGAATATTTCCATATTGCCGGCAATGAGGGTATGCAGGCATTGACTATGAGTATCGCCTTGTTGGGATGTTTGTTGGGGGCTACTATGGCAGGTTTTCTGGCCGACCGTTATGGACGCAAGAAGCTGCTGGTATTATCCGCTTTTATCTTTTTTGCCTCTTCGTGGGCCACAGGAGCTGCTACGGCAATTCCTGCCTTTATCATCGCTCGCCTTGTAGGAGGGATGGCTATCGGACTGGCAGCCGATCTTTCTCCGATGTACATTGCAGAAGTGGCACCTACCCAGATTCGTGGTAAGCTCGTCACATTGAACCAGCTGACCATCGTATTGGGAATTCTCGGCGCACAGATTGTAAATATGCTGATTGCAGAGCCGGTACCGGAAGGTGCTACGGCGGCCGATATCTTGAACTCATGGAACGGACAGACCGGATGGCGCTGGATGTTCTGGGCTGTATGCGTTCCTTCAGGACTATTTTTCCTGCTGGCATTGTTTATTCCAGAAAGCCCGCGTTGGCTGGCCAGTATGAAGCAGATGGAGAAAGCAAGAAAAGTGCTGTGTTCCATTGGGGGAGCAGCCTATGCTGATAGTGAAATTGAAAATTATACCCGTGCAGGTGCAGATTCGCATGCAGAAAAAGGCGTATTGTCATTGCTCTTCTCTGCTAAAATGCGGAATGTGCTGATTATTGGTATTGTGGTAGCCATGTTCCAGCAGTGGAGCGGTACCAATGTTATTTTCAATTATGCGCAGGAAATCTTTCAGGCAGCAGGTTATGGCATATCAGATGTACTGATGAATATTGTCGTGACGGGTATTGCCAATCTGGTCTTTACATTTGTGGCCATTTATACCGTCGATCGCCTGGGAAGAAAGACGTTGATGCTGACAGGTTCTATCGGGCTGGCAGGTATCTATACCTTGTTGGGATTAAGCTATTTCTTTGAGTTCAAAGGCTTCATCATGATTGTGTTTGTGGTATTGGCTATCGGATTCTATGCCATGTCGTTAGGTCCTGTCACCTGGGTGTTGCTTTCAGAAATATTCCCCAATAAGGTGCGTGGCGTAGCCATGGCTGTATGTACGGCTGCGTTGTGGATTGCTTCCTTCCTGCTTACCTACACATTCCCTTTCCTGAATTCCGGACTGGGTACAGGCGGTACTTTCCTGCTTTATGCCGTTATCTGTTTCTGCGGATTCCTGTTTGTATGGCGCCGTATTCCGGAGACCAAAGGAAAATCGTTGGAAGAATTGGAGAAAGAATTAATTAAGTAAAGGTTTGAAATATTAGGGTTATAAATTACAATGGGTATGAAGAAAGCACTTCTTTTTTAGGACTCTCTTTGTATGCGAGTTTAGGGTATGCTCAAAACGAGCAAAGACTTGTGTTTAATTTTGCCTCTCCCCGGCAAACCATTCATAGCTTTGGGGCATCCGATTGCTGGCGTGTACAGTATATTGGTAAAAACTGGCCGATAGAAAAGCGGAACCAAATAGCTGATTTGTTGTTCAGTTCTGAATTGGATTCGTGGGGAAATCCGAAAGGTATTGGACTTTCTATGTGGCGCTTTAATATTGGTTCGGGTAGCCATGAAGCCGGTGATAATGGAGGAGTCGCTTCTCTGTGGCGTCGCGCAGAATGTTTTTTGGATAAGGAAGGAGATTGGGATTGGGATAAACAAGAGGGACAACGGTGGATGTTGCAGGCCGCACGCGAACGGGGAGTACGCTATTCTTTGGGCTTCTCCATCACCGCTCCCTATTTTATGACGAAGAACGGAATGGCTCGGGCCAGTGAAAAAACTCCGTATGCGAATATTCGTGAAGATCAGTTTGATGACTATGCGGCTTTTTTGGCAGAAGTATCTACTCATCTGGGACTGGATTATTTGAGTCCCATCAATGAGCCTCAGTGGGAATGGGTAGGTAGTGGACAGGAAGGTATGCAAGCTACTAATGAAGAATGCAGTCGCCTTATTCATTTATTGGATAAAGAATTAAAACGCCGTGAATCAAAAACAAAAGTGGTTTTCGGTGAAGCGGGTGATATTCGGTATCTTTATCGTTCGGGAACGAATAAGCCGGAAAGGGATAATCAGCTGAAGGAGATTTTTTCAAAGAAAGGAATACACTCCATTTATGGACTTTCATCAGTTGCTCCTATCGTGAGCGGGCATTCTTACTGGAGCACATGGCCTGTGGATACATTGATACAGACTCGTAAGGAACTGGCAGAGGAATTGGGAAAACAACTTCCTTCGAATTACACTTACTGGCAAACCGAATATTGTCCGATGGAACAGAACCCAGATAATCCTCGTGGGGGAGGAGGAAGAGATTTAGGTATGAATACAGCACTCTATGTAGCACGTGTGATTCATCATGACTTGACTGTCGCTAATGCAGCTTCTTGGCAATGGTGGACGGCTTTTTCCGAATGGAGTTATAAGGATGGCCTGATTTTTATAGACGATGGGACAATTGCAGACGGTGCATCACGGGGCGATGAGGAAATGATAGAAACTTGTAAAAATGATGGCGTATTTCGTACCTCCAAATTACTATGGGCACTAGGAAATTATAGCTTTTTTGTGCGTCCGGGTATGGTGCGTCTGGCGAGTGGGGCAGAAATGGAGGAGGCTACTTCTGTAATGGCTTCAGCGTATATAGACAAGTCATCAAAGCAGGTTGTGGTAGTTTTAATTAATTACTCTGAGGAGAATCAAAAGGTAGATTTGTCTTTCCAGTCACTTCCCAATGAATATCATGCTCAGAAGTATAAACTATTTGAGACTTCTAATCGTAGTGATTTGCAATATAAAGGGATTGTCGGAAATAAGTTTGAAGTTCCAGCCCGTTCCATTCTGACTTTAGTTGGAGTAGAATAATATTGAAAGGAATTATAAATTCAATAGTTATGACTTTAAATCGATTGTTTCTTTTGGCCGGTTATTTGTGGATAGCTGGAACACTTCAAGCTCAGTTGGCAGATAAGCAAACCTATTTGAATGATTTCAAGAAGGAAATGACTTTGGAGTGGCCTGATAATCGTACGTTAAATATCGTTTTCCACGGACATAGTGTACCTACAGGATACGCTTGTACTCCTATGGTAAATACATTACAGGCGTATCCTCATTTAGTCTTTCATGCCTTGAAAACTCAATATCCGTATGCTGTGCTGAATGTGATAACTACATCTATAGGTGGAGAACAGTCAGAACAAGGTGAAAAACGCTTTAGGAATGAGGTACTTACGCATCGGCCTGATGTGCTGTTTATCGATTATGCCTTGAATGACAGGTCTATTGGTTTGGAACGTAGTGAAAAAGCCTGGCGTAAGATGATCGAATCTGCTTTAGCAAAAAATCTCAAAGTGATATTGTTTACTCCGACGCCTGATCTAACGGAAAATATCATGGATGAAAATGCTCCTTTGGCTGGGCATGCAGAGATGATACGTCGATTGGCAATAGAGTATCATGTTGGACTTGTTGACTCATACCGGTTGTTTAAAGAAAAAGCCGAGAACGGTGAGAATTTGCAGAAGTATATGAGTCAGAGTAATCACCCAAACTCTGCTGGCCATAATTGTGTGGCGGCTGAGATTTTAACTTGGTTTTTCTGATAATCAGTATATAGTGTTTTTGTACATCATTTTAGGAATATTCTACATTTTTTTGTTGGCGTATTCTTCTGAACTTTGTAACAGTAAAATGATGTAGTACAGTTAATTAAAATAATAGTTTTATATGGAAAAAATAACAGAATATTTGATTCAAAGCACAGTAAATACTTCTGAAGTAAGAGCTTGGGAAGAGATTGTGATGTTGCCTACATATGGCATTGGTAAAGAAGAAAAAAATCCGATTTTTCTTGAAAAACGCGTGTATCAGGGAAGTTCCGGTTCGGTATATCCTTATCCGGTAATTGAAAAGATTGAAGATGAAAAGCATGACCGTCCCTGGAGAGCTTTCTTTATTGAAAATGAATATATCAAGCTGATGATTCTTCCGGAACTGGGCGGACGTATTCAAATGGCATACGATAAAGTGAAGAAACGCCATTTCGTATATTATAATCAGGTTATCAAGCCTGCATTGGTGGGACTGACCGGACCGTGGATTTCTGGTGGTATTGAGTTTAACTGGCCGCAGCACCATCGTCCCAGTACATATCTTCCTACTGACTGCATGATTGAAGAATTCCCTGATGGAAGCAAGACCATCTGGTGTAGTGAGGTAGAACGTATGTTCCGTACCAAAGGTATGGCAGGCTTTACCCTCTATCCGGGAAAGGCTTATATTGAAATCAAGGCAAAGGTGTACAACCGTACTCCGTTCCCGCAGACTTTCTTGTGGTGGGCTAATCCGGCAGTAGTAGTGAACAAAGACTATTATTCAGTGTTCCCGCCTGATGTCAATGCGGTGTTCGACCATGGAAAACGTGCGGTATCCAGCTTCCCTATAGCCACAGGTGAATATTATAAAGTGGATTATTCTGCCGGAGTGGATATTTCACGCTACAAAAACATTCCGGTACCGACTTCTTACATGGCCATCAATTCGAAGTTTGATTTTGTGGGAGGGTACGAAGAACATATTGAAGCAGGATTGTTGCATGTGGCCGATCATCATGTAAATGCCGGTAAGAAACAATGGACTTGGGGTAACGGTGATTTCGGACAGGCTTGGGATCGTAACCTGACGGATGAAGACGGACCATACATTGAACTGATGACCGGTATGTATTGCGATAACCAGCCTGACTTTACTTGGTTGCAACCTTACGAAGAAAAATCATGGGTGCAGTACTTTATGCCTTATCAGAAAGTAGGCATGGTGAAGAACGCTACTCGTGATGCACTGATCAACTTGCAGCCGGTGGAAGAGGGACGTATGAAGGTAATTCTTTATACTACTGCGGCTCATCGTGAAGTACGTGTTATGCTGACCAATACGGTAAATGGAAAGATTTATCTGGATGCGCTGACGGCTGTTTCTCCGGAAAATTCTTATACAGAAATTGTGGCATGCGATACACAGAAGATGGAGGATTTAAAACTGACCGTGCTTGATGAAAAAGGTAAGGTACTGGTAAGTTACCAGGCTGCCAAACCCGAAATCAGACCGATTCCGGAACCGGCTAAGGCAGCACTCGACCCGAAGAAGATTGCCAGTATGGAGCAGCTTTTCCTGACAGGTCATCACTTGGAACAGTATCGTCATGCTACTTACTTGCCGATGGACTATTATATGGAAGCTCTGAGCCGTGATGAAAGCGATATCCGTTGTAACAATGCCGTAGGGTTGCTTCTTATGCGCCGCGGACGCTTTGCGGAAGCACAGAAATATTTCGACCGTGCCATCAAGACACAGACAGAACGTAATCCGAATCCATACGAAGGAGAACCTTACTATAATCTAGGCTGGAGCAAGAAAATGCAAGGCGACATAGACGGTGCATACGATGCTTTCTTCAAGGCTACCTGGAATGCCGCATGGCAAGATTCTGGCTACATGGGCCTGGCACAGATAGACATGATCCGTGAAGACTATGCAAACGGACTTGACCATATCGACCGTTCGTTGTATCGCAACTGGCTGAATCACAAAGGACGTCAGTTGAAGGTTTCTTTCTTGCGTAAGACAGGTGATTTTGCGAAGGCTGAGGCGCTTATCAATGACTCTTTGGAGATGGATAAGTTCAATATGGGATGCCGCTTCGAATCTTATCTGATTCATACATTGCAGGGAAATACCGAAGCTGCCGCTGCCGCAAAGGCTGAAATGAAATCTTTGATGCGTGGTGCCGTACACAGCTATCTGGAATATGCCATCGACTATGCATCGGCTGGTATGTATGAAGAAGCTACTCAGCTGTTGTCTTTTGTAACGGAAGAAAACGAAGCTACTTATCCGATGGTATATTATGCATTGGGCTATTTTGCTTCCAAGATGGGCAAGAAAGACGAGGCTGTGGCTCTTTATAAGAAAGCAGAAACCATGTGTCCGGACTACTGCTTCCCGAACAAACTGGAAGAAGTACTGATGCTGAATGATGCGATGTTGCTTAATCCGGAAGGAGCCAAGGCACCTTATTACTTGGGTAACTTCCACTATGCAGCTCGTATCTACGATGAAGCGATTGCTTGCTGGGAAAAATCAGCGTCTATCGATGATACTTATCCTACAGTATTGCGTAACCTGTCATTGGCTTATTATAACAAACAACATAATCCGCAGAAAGCATTGGCTACATTGGAAAAAGCCTACAACCTGGATACTACCGACGCGCGTATTCTGATGGAGCTCGATCAGCTTTACAAGAAACTGCGTTATCCGCACCGCCAGCGTCTGGACTTTCTGGAAGCACATTCCGACGTGGTAGAACAGCGTGATGATTTGTGCATTGAACGTATTACACTCTACAACCAGTTGGGCGAATATCAGAAAGCATACGATTTGATTAACTCTCGTAAATTCCATCCGTGGGAAGGTGGTGAAGGAAAAGTCACCAGTCAGTATTTGCTCTGCCGTGTGGAACTGGCCAAGATTGCTATCCGCGAAGGGCGTTTTGCCGATGCAGTCCGCTTGTTGAAGGAAACTGAAAAATATCCAGACAACTTGGGTGAAGGTAAGCTTTCTATGGCCGAAGAAAACGACATTCACTATTGGATGGGATGTGCTTACGAGGGTCTTGGCGAAGAAGCGTTGGCTAAAGAATACTTTACAAAAGCTACCAAGGGCTCTGCTGAACCTGCCATCGCCTTCTTCTATAACGATCAGCAACCCGACAAGATTTTCTATCAGGGACTGGCATGGCGTAAGCTGGGTGAAGAAGACAAGGCACGCAGTCGCTTTAACCGCCTGATTAAGCATGGTGAGAAACATCTGTTTGACAAGGTGAAGATTGACTACTTTGCTGTTTCACTTCCCGATTTGCTGATTTGGGATGACGACCTGAACGTACGCAACCAGATTCACTGCAACCTGGTGATGGGTATGGGCTATCTCGGACTGGGCGACAAAGAACAGGCTCGCAAGTTCCTGTCTGAAGTAGCTCGTCTGGACATTAACCATCAGGCCGGAAAGCAGCTTTTGGAAATGTGTGATTAAGATTTAGAAAAGTACAAGAAGCTTTGCTCTAAAGCTTCTTGTGCTTTTATTTGCTCTTAGCAAAACTTCTCTTTAAATGAGTTGTTGAATTGTTTGTAGTTTGTAATACTATTTTGTGTAGGTAATACTCTGATGAAAGTAATACATTTTTTTCTTATTTCTTTTTTCTTGCTTTCCTGTTCCACACCTCAGCAGGAACAACCTTCCTATCTTAAACTCTGGTATGAATCTCCCGCTGATGCGACGGTGGCTGACAGCCCGAACGGCTGGCAGGACGATGCCGAATGGCTGAAAGGTCTACCTTTGGGAAATGGTTCATTGGGAGCCGTAGTGTTTGGCGATGTGGCAATGGAGCGAATCCAGTTGAACGAAGAAACCATGTGGTCGGGAAGTCCGCAGGAATGTGATAACCCGGATGCGCCACAGTATCTGGATAAAATCAGACGGCTACTTTTGGAAGGTAAATACAAGGAAGCCACAGAACTGACCAATCGTACGCAGGTTTGTACAGGAAAAGGCTCTGGAGGGGGAAACGGTTCTACGGTTCCTTTCGGTTGTTTCCAGACCATGGGCGACCTTTGGATTGATTTTGCCAATAAAGAGGCTTATTCAGACTATCGCCGGGAATTGAATTTAGAGGATGCAACGGCTACGGTGACTTACACACAGGGAGATGTGCACTTCAAGCGAGAAATATTTATCAGTCATCCCGACCAGGTGATGGTGATTCGCCTGTCGGCAGACAAACAGCAGCAAATGTCCTTCACTTGCCGTATGACGCGTCCGGAATGCTTCTCTACACATACCGAAGACGGACAACTGATTATGAGCGGTGCCTTGTCAGACGGAAAAGGAGGAGATGGATTGCAGTATATGGCTCGTCTGAAAGCAGTGACCAAGGGAGGAGAGGTGATTTGTACAGACTCCACTCTGACTGTGAGCGGAGCTGACGAGGCCATGTTGCTTTTGGCGGCTTCTACCGATTATCAGCTGGCTTATCCACACTATAAAGGACGGGATTACCTCTCATTGACTCGCGAGTCTATTGCCAAAGCAGAGAAGAAATCATTTGAGTCTTTGTATCAGGCTCATCAGAAAGAGTATGCGGCTTATTTTGACCGGGCTTCTTTCCAACTGACAGAATCGCCGGATACGTTGGCAACTGATGTGCTGGTGGCTGAGGCTAAGGCAGGTAAAATCAATCCGCACCTGTATGAGCTGATGTTTCAGTATGGCCGTTACTTACTGATTTCTTCTTCTCGTCCGGGCACGATGCCTGCTAACCTGCAGGGCATTTGGGCCAATAAATTGCAGACTCCATGGAACGGTGATTATCATACGGATGTCAACATTGAAATGAATTACTGGCCTGCCGAGGTAACCAATCTTTCAGAGATGCACTTGCCTATGTTCGACTTGATAGCTTCGCTGGTAGCACCAGGCACGAAAACAGCACAGACTCAATATCAGAAGAAAGGTTGGGTGGTTCATCCTATCACGAATGTGTGGGGGTATACTTCGCCCGGAGAGTCTGCTTCGTGGGGAATGCATACAGGGGCACCCGCATGGATTTGCCAGCACATTGGAGAACATTATCGCTTCACGGGTGACAAGGATTTCCTGAGAAAAATGTATCCGGTACTGAAGGGGGCGGTAGAGTTTTATATGGACTGGCTGGTGACAGATCCGAAGACGGGTAAGCTGGTATCTGGTCCGGCAGTTTCTCCAGAGAATACGTTTGTGGCTCCCGATGGAAGCCAGTGTCAGATCAGTATGGGGCCGACGCATGACCAACAGACCATCTGGCAGTTGTTTGATGATTTTGAGATGGCATTTGAAACACTTCAGATAGAAGATGCGTTTACGCAGGCAGTGGCCGATGCAAAAGGAAAATTGCTGGAAACACGTATCGGTTCCGATGGCCGTATTATGGAATGGGCACAAGAATTTCCGGAAGCAGAACCAGGGCATCGTCATATCTCTCATTTGTTTGCCGTGCATCCCGGTTCGCAAATCAACTTGTTGCAAACACCCGAACTGGCAGAGGCAGCCAGCAAGTCGATGGATTATCGTATCTCACACGGTGGGGGACATACCGGCTGGGGTTCAGCCTGGCTGATTAGTCAGTATGCTCGTCTGCATCGGGCAGAAAAAGCCAAGGAGAGTTTGGATAAGGTATTGGAAAAAAGTTTGAATCCGAACCTGTTCACCCAATGTCCTCCGTTCCAGATTGATGCGAATTTTGGTACCACAGCCGGCATTGCAGAAATGCTACTGCAAAGTCATGTATACGAGCAGGATGCTTATACCATTCAGTTGCTTCCTTCACTTCCGGCAGGATGGAAGAACGGTAAATTCTCGGGCCTGAAAGCACGTGGCGGATTTGAGGTATCCGTAGAATGGAAAGACGGTGTAATGGTATACGCGGAAATCAAATCTCTGTTAGGTAATCCTTTCCGGGTTTGGTATCAAGGCCAGTATATCGAGACCGGTAACCTGGAAAAAGGAAAGACCTGGAAGTGGAATTCTTAAGAAAAAAGGGATGAGAAAACTCATCCCTTTTTCTTCATACGATATTCTTTAGGCGACATGTGCATGTATTTGGTGAATACTTTTGAAAAATAATACGGGTCACTGAAGGCCAGTTCAAAAGCTATTTCTTTTGCTTTCTTGTCGGTAAAGTCCAAGAGCTGGCATGCCTTCTGAATTTTCAACTGATTGAAATAGTTGATGGGAGACATACCTGATTTTTGTGTAAAGAGTGTACTCAGATAAGTCGGCGAGTAGTTCACGTTTTCGGCCATATCCTCCAATGTCAGTTGTTTGTCCAGATTGGCCTTCATGTAGTTGATGACTTTCTGGATGGTATCTTGTGTCTTGGGCTTATTAATTTCGCGGAACTGAGGAATGTATCGGAAAGAGCCGAGCAAGTACCACAGGCAGAGTGTGATGTATTCTAGGTTTTCGATACTGTATCCCATTTCAAGGTTCACCAGAATCTCGTTGAACAACTGGATGCGGTCATTGAAACGGGCTGTAGGCGAATCATCAATGTAGATGGTCCGGTTGAACAGTTCAGAAAACAAGTGGCTCTGCTCACCCGTGAAATGAATCCAGTAAATGCTCCACGGATGGCTGGTAGAGGCAGCATATACGTGCGGTGTACCGGCTTCGATGATAAAAAAATCGTTCTTTTTTACCGTACATTTCCCTTTCCCTATGTTGTACCATCCTTCTCCTTCGTGGCAGTAAATCAGGATATGTTGCGGGCTACCTTCTGTACGTTCCCGGTAGTGACCTTCAGCACAGGGATAATAGCCCACGTCTGTGGGGTGCAGCAAGCGCGTCATGGGATTTTCTTTGATTCTTAATAGATTCTCTTGAGGAATGACAATGGCCTTCTCATTAGGAAATCCGTCTTTTTTCTTTTCCATAGCATATTTATTTGTGGGACAAATGTAGGCATTTATTTGGATTTTCAGAGAGACTTCCTGAAGAGATTTCTTCTTATAGTAAGATAATACCTGAAATCGAAAAATATTACATCCTTTTGCAAAAATAGCACATTCGGAGATGGTAGTTTATGTGTAATTTTGTCATCTGTAAAATAGTTTGTCAACTCAAAATTTGATAATATGAAAGCAGCAGCATTACTCTCATTTTCTTTGCTTTGTTTCTCTTGCAGTCAGCAGACTGATAAGATTGACCTGGCCGGTTCATGGACATTTTCTACGGATAGTATGGACTGGAGTCGGGTGATTGAACTGCCGGGCTCAATGACTTCCAATGGTTTGGGGGAAGACATTGCCGTGGGTACTGATTGGACGGGTGGTATTGTGGATTCCTCCTATTTTTTTAAACCTTCGTATGCCAAATACCGTGAGGCAGGAAATATCAAGGTACCTTTTTGGCTTCAGCCGGTAAAATATTACAAGGGTAAGGCGTGGTATCAGAAAGAGGTGGTGATTCCGGACAGTTGGGAAGGAAAGGACATTTCTCTCTTCCTGGAGCGATGCCATTGGGAGAGCCGTTTGTATATAGACGGAAAGGAAATCGGTATGCAGAATGCTTTGGGAGCGCCCCACCGTTATGACCTGACAGGCAAGCTTTCTGCAGGAAAACATGTGTTGATGCTGTGTGTAGACAATCGGGTGAAAAACATTGATCCGGGGGAGAACTCACATAGTATTTCCGACCATACACAAGGAAACTGGAACGGGGTGGTAGGCGATATGTTTCTGGAAGTAAAACCGGAAGTGAATGTGTCTTCCGTCAAGATTATACCGGAGCGTCTGGCTAAGAAAGTCAGTGTGTCGGCTTCCTTGATGAACCGTTATGAAAAAGATGCCAATGTGGTACTGGAGATGACGGTAGGTAATGAAAAAGTACAGCAACAATGTACGTTGAAGCCGGGCGAAAATCAAGTGGTGATGTCGCTGGCCATGAAGGGAGACATTAAGTGCTGGGATGAGTTTTCTCCATCCTTATATGATTTGAAGCTGAGTGTGAAGGATGCGGAGAGCGGTGAAACTGATGTCTATGCGGAACGTTTTGGTTTCCGTGATGTGAAGGTGAAAGACGGCAAGCTCACCATCAACGACCGTCGTTTGTTCTTACGCGGTACGTTGGATTGTGCTGTATTCCCGAAGACTGGCTTCCCGCCCACGGATGTAGAATCCTGGAAAAAGATTTATACCACCTGTCAGCAGCACGGACTGAACCATGTGCGCTTTCATTCCTGGTGTCCGCCCGAAGCTGCTTTTGCGGCTGCCGATGAGATGGGTATGTACCTGGAGATAGAATGTTCTTCCTGGGCTAACCAGTCGACTACCATTGGCGACGGAGGCGATCTGGACCGCTTTATCTGGGAGGAAAGTGAACGCATCGTCCGTGAGTTTGGTAACCATCCTTCTTTCTGCATGATGATGTACGGTAACGAACCGGCTGGTAAGGGAAGTAATGCCTATCTGACTAATTTCGTTACTACCTGGAAAGAGCGCGATGCTCGCCGTTTATATTGTTCAGGTGCCGGATGGCCCAATTTGCCGGTTAACGACTTCTTGAGCGATTCCAACCCTCGTATTCAGGCATGGGGACAAGGTGTGAAGAGTATTATCAACGCACAGGCTCCGCGTACCGACTATGACTGGTCAGAATACATCGGATGTTTCCAGCAGCCGATGGTGAGCCACGAAATCGGGCAGTGGTGTGTATATCCCAACTTCAAGGAAATGGCCAAATACGATGGAGTGATGCGCCCGCGTAACTTTGAGATATTCCAGGAAACATTGGCCGAAAACGGTATGGCGCATTTGGCTGACAGCTTCCTGCTGGCTTCCGGAAAATTGCAGGCGTTGTGTTATAAGGCCGATATCGAAGCCGCTTTGCGTACAAAAGACTTCGGTGGATTCCAGTTACTGGGCTTGTCTGATTTCCCGGGGCAGGGTACAGCTTTGGTAGGAGTGCTCGATGCGTTCTGGGAAGAAAAAGGCTACATACGTCCGGAAGAATACCGTCGTTTCTGTAACAGTACGGTACCATTGCTGCGCTTGCCGAAACTGATTTATACTAATCAGGAAACGGTGAAAGGAAGTCTGGAAGTGGCACATTTCGGAGCTGCTCCGCTGGAGGTGACTTCTACTGTCTGGACCCTGAAAACAAAAGAAGGAAAGACAATCGCTTCGGGCACGCTGGCACACCAGCCGGTGGGTATCGGCAACTGTATTCCGTTGGGGCAGTTAGAGATTCCATTGGATAAGGTGGATGTCCCTTCATGCCTGACACTGGAAGCTACATTGGGAGATTACGCCAACAGCTGGCACATCTGGGTATATCCTGCTGCGGTACAGAAAGTAGCTGATGAAGCACAATTGCTGATGACCGACCGTCTGGATGCAAAAGCGTTGCAACGTCTTCAGGAAGGTGGCAGCGTACTGCTTTCTTTACGGAAAGGCTCCTTGCCTGCCGAAGCAGGAGGCGAAGTAGAGATAGGTTTCTCCAGCATCTTCTGGAACACGGCCTGGACGCTGGGACAAGCACCGCACACATTGGGTATCCTGTGTAACCCTGCTCATCCGGCACTTTCAGAGTTCCCTACAGAGTATTACAGTGATTATCAGTGGTGGGATGCCATGAGTCATTCTGGTGCCATCGAAGTGGCCAAGATTGACAAGAACTTGCAGCCGATTGTACGGGTTATCGACGACTGGTTTACGAACCGTCCGCTGGCTTTGCTGTTCGAAGCGAAGGTGGGTAAGGGCAAGCTGCTTGTATCAGGAATTGATTTCTGGCAGGATATGGACAAGCGTACGGAAGCCCGTCAGTTACTCTACAGTTTGAAGAAATACATGTGCGGTGACCGCTTCAATCCCTCTTCTGAAGTCGATGCGAAAGATTTAAGTATTTTGTCTTCCGCCAAAAATCAAAAATAACCACAGAAACATCATTTTTTCCTGCAAACTTAGGGTAGTTCTTCTACCTTTGTTTGCAGGTTTTTTTACATGAACAAATAAAACAATGAAAAACACAACGCATCTTATTTTAGGAATGCTGGCCTTGACTTTCGGAGTGGAGGTGAAGGCACAGATTCAGCTTCCGTCGGTCTTCTCCGATGGAATGGTATTACAGCAAAACAGTAAAGTAGCTGTGTGGGGATGGGGAAATCCGTCTGAAACCCTGATGATTCTTTCCGGATGGAATCCGGGAGACACCGTGCGTACGGTAGTCGATAATCAGGGACGCTGGAAAGCAGAGGTGCCAACCGGGCGTGCCGGAGGTCCGTATACGCTTGAAGTGAAAGGCGGGAACGACAGCCGGAAAGTGTCGGATGTGATGCTGGGTGAAGTCTGGCTGTGCAGCGGACAATCGAACATGGAATGGTCGGCCAATATGGGAATCATGAATGGCGAGCAGGAGGTGAAACAGGCCGCTTGCCCGTCTGTGCGTATCTTCCATAATCCCAAGCAAGGAGCCGATACACCTCAGACCGACTGCCGCACGAAGTGGGAGGTGGCTACTCCCGAAAGTATGCGCAAGACCAGTGCTACTGCCTACTTCTTTGCCCGCTACCTGACTGAACACCTGAAAGTGCCTGTAGGCATTTTAGTCTCTGCCTGGGGAGGTACACCGGCTGAAGTGTGGACACCGGCTGAAATCGTGGAAAAAGACGAGATACTTTCAAAGAACAAATTAAAAGACTATCCCTGGTGGCCGATTAAGCCGGGAGTATTGTACAATCAGATGATTCATCCGCTGGTGCCTTATCAGATTGCCGGATGTATTTGGTATCAGGGAGAAAGCAACCACGAAAATGCACCTTTGTATGCCCGTCTGGTATCCAAGATGGTGGAGGCCTGGCGAAAAGATTTCGGATGGGACTTTCCGTTCTATTATGTGCAGATTGCGCCTCATACATACGGAGCGAAGAACAACACCCCGGCTTTATTGCGTGAACAGCAGGAACTCATGCTGGGGCAGGTAAAGAATACTGCTATGATCAATATTTCCGATTTGGTGGAGAATGTAAAAGATATTCATCCGCGCAACAAGCGGGCCATCGGAGAACGTCTGGCCTGTCTGGCTATGGACAAAGTCTACGGTCAGTTTACCGGTGCTTACGAGAGTCCGCGTTTGCATGAAGCCCGGGTGGTGAAGCGAAACCTGGAAGTCACGTTGGAGGGTAATTTTAATACCTTGCATTCCACCACCAAAGAGGTGACAGGTCTGACGGTCGTAGACGGTACAGGGAAACAGGTTGCAGTCAATGCCCGCTTGAAAGGCAAGACCTTGCAGATTCCCCTGCGAGGATTGAAAGCACCTTATCAGGTATATTATTGTTTTGATGAAGCTACCATTGGCAGTCTCCGTACAGATGCGGGTATGCCGGTGCTTCCATTCCGTACAGAAAAAATAGAAGTGAAATGAAAAAGTGGTTATGTATGTTTGTCTGCTGCCTGTCTGTTTATGTGCAGGCACAGGTATGGACTTTAAAAGAGAAAGAGCCGGCTGCCCCCGGCACATGGTGGTGTTTCCGTAATACGGTCACGCTGGAAGAATTACCCCGCTCACTGGAACTGCGTCTGGCTGCCGATACGAAATACTGGCTCTGGGTAAACGGCGAGTTGCAGGTGTCGGAAGGAGGATTGAAACGTGGTCCGAACCCTTCGGATACCTATTGCGATGTGATTACTTCGCTTCCTGCCTTGCGTGCGGGCGAGAATACCGTAGCCTTGTTAGTATGGTACTTTGGCAAGGATGGTTTCAGCCATCGCAATTCCCCTACGGCAGGCATCAGTTTCTCCCTTTTCTGCGACGGCAAGGAAGTGGAACCCGATGCAAAATGGCGGGTGAAAAAGCATCCGGCCTATTATGTGCCGCAGGGTGAACAGCCCAACTATCGTCTGGCAGAGTCAAACATCGGGTTTGATGCAGTGAAAGACATACCTTTCATGTCGCCTGATTATGATGACAAGAAATGGAAGAAAGCTACGGAAATATCACTGGAAAAAGCCGGATGGAATCAGCTGGTAGACCGCCCCATTCCGTTCTGGAAAGATTACGGGCTGAAGCCTTATGCGAAGACAGAGATGCAGGGCGATACGTTGCTGCGGGCTTACCTGCCTTACAATGCACAGATTACTCCTTACATCCGTCTGAAAGCACCGGCAGGCAAGTGCATCCGTATCCGCACGGACAACTACCGGGGCGGTTCGGCCACCAATGTATTTGCCGAATATCGCACGTGTGAAGGAGAACAGACATTCGAATGTAAGGGCTGGATGAACGGCCATTATGTGCAGTATGAACTTCCGGAAGGCGTAGAAGTGCTTGATGTGAAGTACCGTGAAACGGGCTACGACACCTCCTTTGCCGGAAGCTTCTCCTGCGATGACCCGATGCTCACCCGCTTGTGGGGCAAGTCGCAGCGTACGCTCTACATCACCATGCGCGACACTTATATGGACTGTCCCGACCGCGAGCGTGCCCAGTGGTGGGGCGACGTGGTGAACGAGTTGGGCGAAGCTTTCTATGCCCTCGACGAAAAGGCTCATTTGCTGACCCGTAAAGGCATTCGTGAACTGATGGGATGGCAGCGGGCCGACAGCACCATCTTTGCACCTGTTCCAGCCGGAAACTATAAGGATGAACTGCCCATGCAGATGCTGGCCAGTGTGAGCCATTACGGTTTCTGGACCTACTACATGGGTACGAGCGACCGTCAGACCATTGCCGACGTGTTGCCACGGGTAAAGAAATACATTCACGTGTGGAAGACGGATGCCCAAGGACTGGTGATACCCCGTTCCGGCGGATGGACCTGGGGCGACTGGGGAGAAAACAAGGACATGACCCTGCTGTTCAACCTTTGGTACGTGATTGCTCTGAAGGGATACGAAGAAATGAACCAGTTGGCTGGCGAGGCAGAAGAAGCCGCCTGGGCACGCACCACCGCCGACAAGCTGCGTAAAGAGTTCCACCGTACGTTCTGGAACGGAAAATACTACATCTCTCCGGGCTATCAGGGCAAACCCGATGACCGTGCGCAGGCATTGGCCGTCGTATCCGGAGTCTTGCCCAAAGAACTGTATCCGGTGATTCGTCCTTTCTTCTCCACTTGGTATCACGCCAGTCCGTATATGGAGAAATATGTGCTCGAAGCTCTTTGCACGATGGGCTATTATCAGGACGCCCTGAACCGCATGAAACTGCGTTATCGCGCTATGATAGAAAGTCCGCTGACCACGCTGTGGGAAGGCTGGGGCATCGGCAGTGAAGGTTTCGGAGGCGGTACCTACAACCACGCATGGAGCGGCGGTCCGCTGACCATCCTTTCACAATACATCGCCGGCATTGAAACGCTGGAACCGGCTTTCCGTATGTTCCGTGTGGCACCTCATCCGGCACATTTGAACTTCATCCGCACCCAGGTACCGTTGTCGGGCGGTCGTCGCATCGTATTTGAAATGGACAAGTCGGCTCACAGTGGAACCATGTACCTGCGGGTACCGGAAGGAACTTCTGCACAGGTAGTGCTTCCTGCCGAATTCCAACGCTGGAGTGTGAATGGCGAACCGAAAAACGAACGTCAGCTGATGCTGTCTGCTGGAGAATGGCATTTTGAAATGAGCGAGAAATAGTTTTGTTTTTAATTATCCAAATGGAAAGGCCGGGAGTCGGGAGACTTTCGGCTTTTTTTGTGTTTAGGCGGAGAGTTAATCAGGAAGGTTTGGGGAGCCTTGTAAACTTTTTAAGGAGCCGATGGATAAAATGATAAAGTAAGCTCGGAGAAACTTGAATGAACCTGGTCTATTTCTTAAAAATATAGTTAAATTTACCTCGACACGTACGTGACGAGGTCTTGACACGTTCGTGCTGATGTCTCGACACGTACGTGCGGAGAGATTGACACGCTCGTGTTGAGGTATTTTTGTAGGTTCGTTGACAGTTTGGGGATTAAGGGGGTGGGAAAGTGTGGAGGTATATGTAAATGGTAAGATCTGGAGGCTGCTAATATTTTAAATTTAACATTGGCTTTTCTCATGCTTAATCATTAAATTTGCAATTACTGCACGCTAATCAATCTTTATAGAGAATATGGATAGAGATAGCTGCATATTATTAAGGTAGATTTAAGGAAACTGATGAATACAAGAAAAGAAGAATAAAGAACATGGCAAAAAAGTTACAGAAAGAAAAGAGTATCGAGGAAACCCTTTGGGAGTCTGCAAATAAACTGCGTGGTTCCGTAGAACCTTCAGAGTATAAACACGTCGTATTAAGTCTGATATTTCTGAAATATGCTTTCGACCGTTTTGTGGAAAGACGTGATGAATTGATTTCGGAAGGTAAAGAAGCGTTTGTCAATCAGACAGTATTCTATAATGCAAAGAACGTGTTTTATCTGAGCGAAATCAGTCGCTGGGATTACTTGATAGAAAACGCAAAACAGAACGATGTTGCCATTAAGATAGATGCGGCTTTGGCACAGGTGGAAAAGGATAATCCGGCACTGAAAGGCGCATTGCCGAGCAATTATTATTCAGGTTTGGGCCTTGACCGTACCAAATTGGCCAGTCTGCTGGATGTGATTGGCAAGATAGATACGCAGAAAGATAAAGAACATGATTTGATAGGGCGTGTTTACGAATATTTCTTAGGAAAATTTGCCATAGCAGAAGGAAAGGGAAAAGGAGAGTATTACACCCCTAAGACAATCGTTAATCTGATAGCGGAAATGATTCAACCCTATCGGGGCAAAATATATGACCCCTGTTGTGGTTCAGGAGGTATGTTCGTACAAAGCATGAAGTTCATCGAAGCACATCATGGCAACAAGAAGGATATTTCCGTTTACGGGCAGGAATACACGAATACCACTTATAAACTGGCTAAGATGAACTTGGCAATTCGTGGCATTGCCTGTAATTTGGGAGAAAAAGCCGCCGATACCTTTCACGATGACCAGCACAAGGATTTGAAGGCCGATTTTATCATGGCCAATCCTCCTTTTAACCAAAAAGCATGGCGTGCAGAAAATGAGCTGACTGCCGACCCACGCTGGCACGGTTACGATGTGCCGCCTACCAGTAACGCGAATTACGGTTGGATTCTGAATATTGTATCTAAATTGTCGGCCAATGGAATGGCAGGTTTCCTGCTTGCCAACGGTGCGTTGAGTGGAGATGGTACTGAGCTGAACATACGTCGTCAGTTGCTGAATAATCATTTGGTGGAAGCCATTGTGATTCTCCCTCGTAACATGTTTTATTCCACCGATATCAGCGTAACGCTTTGGATTCTGGCTGGTAACCGCAAAGCTCGTACCGTGGAACAGAATGGCGAAATGGTGAAGTACCGTAATCGCGAAAATGAGGTACTGTTCATTGACTTGCGTCAGTGGGGAGAACCTTTTGAGAAGAAATACATCCAGTTCTCCAAAGAACAAATAGCACAGATAGCCGAGAACTTTCATAACTGGCAGCGCGAAGGATACGAACAGACTTACCAGAACGTACCGGAATATTGTTATTCAGCCACACTTGAAGAGATTGAAGCCAAAGGATGGTCACTTGTTCCCAGCAAATACATTGAGTTCAAGAGCCGTGATGAAGGTATTGATTTCGATTCCAAGATGAAAGAGTTGCAAGCAGAAATGAAGGAATTGTTGAAACAGGAAGAAGAGAGCAAGAAGGATTTGTTGAATCTGTTCAGGGAGTTGGGCTATGGAATTGAATGACAAAATAGTAATCTACCGTACCGCTGATGGGCAAACATCCATTGACGTGAAATTAGAAGACGAGACTGTATGGCTTTCGGCTAACCAGATGGCTAATCTGTTTGATAGGGATGAAAAGACTATAAGAAAACATATTAATAATGTCTTTTCCGAAGGTGAACTGGAAAAAGAGAACAACACGCATTTTTTGCGTGTTGATGGCGTGAAACAGCCTGTTGCCTTTTATTCTTTGGATGTGATTATTTCCATAGGCTATCGCGTGAAAAGCCAACGTGGCACTCAATTCCGTATTTGGGCCAATAGAGTATTGAAAGAATATCTGGTGAAAGGCTATGCCGTCAACAAGGCTTTGACCGAACAGCGCTATACCGAATTGAAGCAATTGGTAACGGTTTTGGGTCGTACAGTCAAGGCACAGGAAGCACTGACATCGGAAGATGCGCTCAATCTGGTGGAAGTGGTTTCCGATTACGCTTATGCTCTCGATACGTTAGACAGATACGATTATCAGCAACTGGCGGTAGAGCAGACCACTAACGAAATAAAGTTCCATGCTACCTACGAGGGAGCCATGCAGGCCATAGAAGAACTGAAGGAAAAATTCGGTGGAAGTCAGTGGTTTGCCCATGAGAAGGATGATTCCTTTAAAAGTTCCATCGGGCAAATATACCAGACTTTTGGCGGGCAAGATCTTTACCCTTCTGTGGAGGAAAAAGCGGCTATGCTGCTTTATCTCGTCACGAAAAATCATTCGTTTAGTGATGGCAACAAACGTATTGCTGCCACCCTTTTCCTGTGGTTTATGGCCGGTAACGGCATTCTCTACAATCCGGATGGAAGTAAGCGCATTGCCGACAACACCCTTGTGGCTCTTACGCTGATGATTGCTGAGAGCCGTACAGAGGAAAAGGATATTATGGTGAAAGTAGTAGTCAATCTGATTAACAAGAACAACTATGAGTAAGGAGAATTATAGACGGCTGGGTGATTATATTCGTGAGGTGGATGTAAGGAATCGGGATTTTGAGGTGAAGGAGCTTTTGGGGGTTAGTATCTCCAAAGAATTTATACCATCTATAGCAAATACTATCGGAACTGATATGTCTTCTTATAAGGTGGTTGAACCATTGCAATTTGCGTATGGTCCGGTTACATCGCGTAACGGTGATAAAGTGTCCATTGCATTATATACGGGTAAAGGAAAAATTATTATTTCGCAGGCCTATACGGTTTTTGAAGTAAAGAATCAGGATGAACTTCTTCCCGAGTATCTAATGATGTGGTTTCGTCGTCCAGAGTTTGACCGTTATGCCCGCTTTAAATCTCATGGCAGCGCAAGAGAGATTTTTAGTTGGGAGGAAATGTGCGATGTTTTTCTTCCTATTCCACCCATTGAGCAACAACGAAAGATTGTGGCTGAATATGAAGCCGTTTCTCGAAGAATTCGTTTGAATGAACAGATGATTGCCCGTTTGGAGGAAACAGCTCAAGCACTCTACCATAAAATGTTTGTGGATGGGATAGATAAAGAAAATCTGCCGGAAGGGTGGAGAATGGGGGCTGTTTGTGATTTTGGGAATGTTATCACGGGAAAAACTCCATCAAGTGATTATCCTGAAGATTTTGGAATAGATACACCTTTTATAACACCTGGTGATTTTCAGAATTACAATAAATTTGCCATTGGTTCAGAAAGACGATTGTCTACTATCGGGATTGATCGTTTAAAAAACAAGATACTTACTAAAGGCAGTGTTCTTGTGACTTGCATTGGTTCGGATATGGGGAAGGTTGTGGTGGCCTCAGAACAATGTATTACTAATCAACAGATAAACTCGATTATTGTTAAAGAGGAATTCTATTCTGATTATTTATACTATTGTTTGTTAGCAATGAGAGTCGAATTAAAAGGCATGGCATTAGGAAGTTCTACTATGCCATTATTAAATAAAAGCGATTTTGAGAAAATACAAATGATAATACCTCCTGATGCATATTTATATGATTTTGGTAAAAAAGTATCCTTAATCAACAAACAATTAATACTATATTCAGAGGAAATAGATAAATTACAAAAATTACAGTCTTTGCTATTGACAAGGATGAACTTATAAAAAGTTTTTATGAAATTACAAAAATTGATTGTTTCAAATTTTCGGGGTTTGAAAGGTAATAAAAATATTATCAATTTTGCAGACTCTAATATTATCTTCCTTATTGGACAAAATAATGTAGGTAAGTCTACGTATCTCCGTGCTTATGAATTCTTTATAAATCCTAAACAAATTGCAAAAATCGAGGACTTTTATAATTATAATACTGACATTCCTATTATAATTGAAGGTTGGTTCATGAAAGAAGATGAAGATGAATATGAAGAGGATTTAGCAAAACAAGGTAAAGGAACAGAGCCCGATTGGGTAAACAAATGGGTAACTACTGATAATTTCGTAAAAATCAGGAAAACATGGAGAACTCCAGGAATCTTTATTAAAGAAACATTTTCACCAGAAAAATCAGATTGGGTTCCTAATGGTTTTGGTGGTTTTGATTCATTGCTCACAAAATACTCTCCCGAGCCAATTGCTATTAATGCTATGGAGGATGAGGCAACATTAGAGGAGAAAGTTAATAAACTGATACAAGATCGATATTTGAAAAAAATAAAAGAGGATTATAAGGAATTGTATCAAGAAGCATTGGAGAGTATTAAAGTATTGCAAGATAAGATTACAAGTTCAGAGGATGTTTCAAAACTAAATGAAGAATTAAACTCTCATTTTAAGGAAACATTTGCTGATCTTACTTTACGAATTCAAGCAAGTAAAGAAGAAAATATTAAATTAGAAGATGCTTTCAAGAAAAATCATACTATAACTGTAGAAAGAACTAATATTAATAGAAAGGAAACTTTCTTGCAAAATGGTCATGGTGTCATACGCCAAGCATTATTTAATTTTATTGCATTTTTAAAAGAAAGTTCAACGAGTAGTAAAAAAGAATATTTGATTTTATTCGAAGAGCCTGAATTATTTTTACATCCATGCATAACATTTAGGTTACGAGAATGTTTATATAGATTAGCAGAAAATAGTCCATATCAAATATTATGTGCAACTCATTCTCCAATGATGATTGATGTTTCCAAACCTCATTCTTCGCTTATTAGAACCGTAAAAGGTCAAAATGAAGAGACCTGCACGTATCAAATCGGCAAAGAAATTTTTGCAAAAGATGAAGAACGAAAGCAAAGAGTACAAATGATTAATAGATTCAACCCTCATATATGTGAATCTTTTTATGCAGATAAAGTAATTCTTGTTGAAGGAGATACGGAGACTATTGTTTACAGAGATTTGATAAAACGTTTCTATCCAAAAGAAGATATTTTTATTTTAAATACTGGTTCTAAAAACAATATGCCTTTTTTTCAAGAAATTCTTACTGCCTTTAGAATTAAACATTGTGTTATTCATGATGCAGATACAGAGTTCAATTCAAAAGGTAATCATAATTCTGCATGGGCTTTAAATCAAAAAATATGGGATTTAGTCGAATATGCAAATACTCAAGAAACAGGATTGGCATGTAGGTATGTTCATATTGCTAATTTTGAAAATGCTCATGGATATAATCTTTTATCTGGAAAAGATAAACCGTTGCAGGCTTATAAATTTGTCCAAACAATTAAAAATAGAGAAGGGGATGTCCCTGACTGCTTAAAATGGTTAGATGATTATATGAAAGAGAGAAAAATTATTCATGATATGCAATATATTAATGATCGTAGTAAAACCTTAGAGCAAATTGAGGAAGAGGAAATTCATTATAAAAATTTAGATTAACTTATGTCACACTTCAACGAACATACCCTTGAACTCTCCATCATGGAGTTATTCCAGCAGGAAGACTACATCTATACCTGCGGAGAAGAAATTCATAAAGAAGCAGACGAAGTATTGCTGCGCGATGATATGCGTACGTATCTTCGTAGCCGCTATCGAGAGGCTGGTATCACTCCCCTTGAAATAGAAAGTGTATTGGCAAGGCTGACGGCCAATGCAGGGTGGTCTTTGTATGACAATAATGCACAGACCTATCGGCTGATGACCGAAGGGTTTTCGTTGAAGCGTGAAGATGCTGCCTTGCCCGATTTGTTTATCGAGCCGATAGACTTTAGTGAGGAAGGAAGAGACAATAATCTGTTCCGTGCAGTCAATCAGTTGGAAATAAAAGGAACCGAGAAGCGTATTCCTGACGGCATTGTATATGTGAATGGTTTGCCGGTAGTAGTGCTGGAATTTAAAAGTGCAGTGAAAGAAGATACTACTATTATGGATGCCTATACCCAGCTCACTGTGCGTTATCGTCGTGATATACCTGAACTGTTCAAATACAATGCGTTCGTGGTAATCAGCGATGGGGTAAACAATAAGTATGGGTCTTTGTTTTCGCCTTACGATTTCTTTTATACCTGGCGAAAGGTGGAGGCGAACGACAAGGCAACCGATGGCATCAACTCTTTGCTGACAATGGTCAAAGGGTTGTTTCGTAAGGAAAGGTTATTGAGTGTAATCAAAGATTTTGTGTTCTTCCCCGATTCGTCGAAGAATGAGAAAAAGGTGGTTTGCCGTTATCCCCAGTTTTTTGCCACTCACAAGTTGTTTGAGAATATTCGCTTACATTCCAAACTTCGGGAAGGGGGTGATGGAAAAGGCGGTACCTACTTTGGAGCTACCGGATGTGGAAAGAGCATTACTATGCTGTTTCTTAGTAGGATGCTGATGCGTAGCCGGGAGTTTGCCAGTCCTACGATTGTGCTGATAACCGACCGCACAGACTTGGACGACCAGCTTTCCAAATTGTTTGGTACAGCTAAAAATTTTATTGGTGATGAATGTGTGATAGATGTGGAGAGCAGGGACAAGCTGCGTGAGTATCTGACCGGACGGACAAGTGGCGGTGTGTTTCTTACTACCATCCATAAGTTTACGGAAGATACACGTCTCTTGTCGAAAAGGGCGAATATTATTTGTATCTCCGACGAGGCCCATCGTTCGCAGACCAATCTGGCTATGCAAGTGAAGCAGACCGAGAAGGGGGTAAGACGAAATTTCGGTTTTGCTAAATACTTGCATGATTCATTGCCCAATGCTACGTATGTGGGCTTTACAGGAACTCCGATTGATGCAACGATAGAGGTGTTTGGCGAAGTGGTGGATGCCTATACCATGACCGAGTCGGTCACTGATGGTATTACCCGTCGTATTGTGTATGAGGGGCGTGCGGCAAAAGTGTTGCTCGATAATAAAAAATTGCAAGAGATAGAGAAGTATTATGCGCAGTGTGCAGAAGAAGGGGCCAATGAGTATCAGATAGAAGAAAGTAAGAAAGCGGTGACCAAGATGGAGCGTATCTTGGGTGATGCTGATCGTTTGCAGGCGGTGGCCGAAGATTTCATTGCGCATTATGAGAAACGGGTGGAAGAGGGAAGTACGGTAGAAGGTAAGGCTATGTTTGTGTGCTCTAACCGTACGATAGCTTTTTCCTTGTATAAGAAAATTGCGCTTCTACGGCCTGAATGGGTGAAGAAACCTGGCGAAGAGAAGCTGGGAATGGATGAACTGCAGGCTGCTGACATGTATGTGCTTTATGGCAATCAAGGGCTTCCTATTGAAAAGATGAAGCTAATCATGACCCGAAGCAAGGATGATGAGCCGGAACTTTATTCATTGTTGGGAACGGACGATGACCGTCGGGCTTGGGCAGAAGAATATAAAAAGCCTAAATCGAACTTTAAAATAGCCATTGTGGTAGATATGTGGACGACGGGCTTTGATGTGGACTGCCTGGACACGATGTACATTGACAAACCTTTGCAGCAACATACGCTGGTGCAGACTATTTCGCGTGTGAACAGGGTGTATCCGGGAAAGGAAAAAGGTTTGGTGGTGGACTATATCGGTATTAAAAGTAATATGAATGTAGCCTTGAAACGCTACGCACAAGGGGACGATAATTCGGATTCAGTGGAAAATATCGGGCAGTCTGTGGCAATGGTGAAAGATGAGCTGGATATTATCCGGCGGTTATTCGGGAGTTTTGACTATTCCGTGTTTTCTGCGGGGACACCGCTGGAACAATTGGACTGCCTGAATAAGGGGGCTGAATTAATGCAGCGCACCAAGGAGCAGGAAAACTTATTTATGGGTCATGCCAGGAAATTGAAATCGGCATTCAATCTATGTAGCAACAGTGAGGAGATAAGCTATGCCGAGCGTGAGGAAATACACTATTTTTGTGGGGTACGGTCTATTATCTATAAGCTGACAACTGGAGATACGCCGGACATTTCTCAAATGAACAGGCGGGTTGGTGAGATGATAGAAGAGGCAATACAGTCGGAAGGTGTGGAAGAAATCATTCAGATAGGCAATGACAAGGAGAACCTGGACGTATTAAGTGAAGAATACATGGAACGATTGGGTAAACTGAAGCTGCCTAATACGAAAGTGAAGTTGATGGAACGGCTTTTGAAAACTGTCATTACAGAGTTCAAGAAAGTGAACAAGGCTAAAGGAGTGGATTTTTCCAAACGCCTGAGTGCTTTGGTTGAAAAGTATAATGAACGTAGGGACAGTGCTATTTTTGCAGATGAGGTACTGACCGAAGTGGCTAATCAGATGGCCGATTTATTAAAGGAACTGAATAAGGAAAAGAAGTCATTTCAGAATTTAGGTATCAGCTACGAGGAAAAAGCGTTTTATGATATTCTTAAGTCTATTGCGAAACAATTTGGTTTTGAGTATCCTGAAGAGAAATTACTGAAACTGGCTGCTGAAATAAAGACAATTGTGGCTGATAAATCAAAATATACAGACTGGTCTACTCGTGATGACATAAAGGCAGAACTGAAAATGGACCTGATTCTGATACTGGCGGAATATGGTTATCCTCCTGTGACGAATGACGAGGTGTTTAAGGAAATTCTGGAGCAGGCGGAGAATTTCAAGAAATATAATGGATAAAACAGAAGTCCGCCTGTATCCATCTTATCCAATTTTACCGTAACTTTGCCGCGCATTTTGAAGAAGGTAAAAAATGGATAACAGTGTGACTAAAAAACGTGCCCAAAGCAATGAGATAGATATGCTGAACGGG
>UMDB01023453.1_pt1 | contig 60902 bp, 47 predicted proteins | sample 1964361 | NCBI WGS metagenome assembly UMDB01 (sample SAMEA4835981, study PRJEB28245) | human gut metagenome | biome: gut microbiome; material: fecal sample | place: Denmark | collected 2008 | reverse complement strand
CTGATTCTCAAGAGAGTCAGGATTTTTTGTTTTCCCCAGACACGCAAAAAAAACGGCAAAATATTACCATTCGAGGTAAAGCAAAAAGTGGAGATAGAAGAAGAGGTAAAAATCTCCACCAAACTAAAATATTTCTCACTGATTTACAATATTTCTCGCATCAAAAAAACGTGGCCAATAAAATAGACAACCTCTATCGTCAGACAAATTAATTCATTATCTTTGTGTAAGGTTCAATTTGATGATTGATATGGAAGATATAAATAGGCTCAAATTAATTCTTGTAGAGAAGAAAGTTACCCTTTCAAAAAGGGCAGAATTATTAAATATTGACAGAAGGGAGCTTATTAATAAAAGTAAATGAGTTTACCTCTCAAAAAAAATGTATAATAACTATAAAAAGACGAATATAAAATGACAAGTATACAACAAAGAGAACAATTGCAATCTCAAATTTGGAAAATAGCTAATGAAGTACGAGGGGCTGTTGACGGATGGGATTTTAAGCAATTTGTTTTGGGAACATTGTTTTACCGTTTCATCAGTGAAAATTTTACAGACTATATAGAAGGTGGAGATGACAGTGTTGATTACGCATCTTTACCGGACAGTATCATAACTCCTGAGATAAAAGAGGATGCGGTCAAGACAAAAGGATATTTCATATATCCTAGCCAGCTTTTTGTCAATGTGGTAAAAACAGCCAATACTAATCCCAATCTTAATACTGACTTAAAGGCTATTTTTGATTCTATTGAAAGTTCTGCCAACGGTTATGCTTCCGAAAAAAACATCAAAGGATTGTTTGCTGATTTTGATACAACCAGTACAAGACTTGGAAATACCGTTGAAAATAAAAACAGTCGTTTGGCTGCTGTCTTGAAAGGTGTTGCAGGATTGAATTTCGGTAGCTTTGCAGAACATGAGATAGACTTGTTCGGTGATGCTTACGAGTATTTGATTAACAATTATGCAGCGAATGCGGGAAAGTCTGGAGGTGAGTTCTTTACCCCACAGAATGTTTCTAAACTTATATCACGGCTTGCCATGTATAAACAGGCTACTGTCAATAAAATATACGACCCTGCTGCAGGTTCCGGCTCTTTGCTACTACAGGCAAAGAAACAGTTTGAAGATCATATAATAGAAGATGGATTTTTCGGACAAGAGATAAATCATACAACCTATAACTTGGCTCGTATGAATATGTTCTTGCACAATGTCAACTACGATAAATTCAATATCGCACTTGGAAATACACTTACCAACCCACAATTTGGAGATGAAAAGCCTTTTGATGCCATTGTATCGAATCCTCCCTATTCGGTAAACTGGATTGGTTCAGACGATCCTACCCTTATCAATGACGACCGTTTTGCTCCAGCCGGAGTACTTGCACCCAAGTCAAAAGCAGATTTTGCATTTGTCCTACATGCATTGCATTATCTTTCAAGTAAAGGTCGTGCTGCTATTGTTTGTTTCCCTGGTATTTTCTACCGAGGCGGAGCTGAACAGAAAATCAGAAAGTATTTGGTAGATGGCAACTATGTAGAAACCATTATATCATTGCCATCCAACTTGTTCTATGGTACTTCGATAGCAGTTAATATTCTGGTTTTATCAAAGCATAAGAATGATACTAAAATCCAGTTTATAGACGCAAGCGGAGAAAACTTTTACACAAAAGAAACCAACAATAATGTACTTAAGGATAGGCATATAAACAGTATTATAGAAATCTTCGATAAAAAAGAAGATATTGACTATATTGCCAAATCGGTGGATTATAAAGCTATTGTTGAAAATGATTATAACTTGTCGGTAAGCAGTTATATAGAGACAGAAGACACTCGTCCGAAGACAGACATCAAGGAACTGAACAAACGTATCCGCCACATTGTAGCACGAGAAAACGAGCTGCGCACGGAGATAGATAAAATAGTAGCTGAATTGGAGGAGGATGAGTTATGAGTAAGTTACAGGAATTGATACAGACGTTTTGTTCCGATGGGGTGCAGTATAAGGTATTAGGGGAACTATGTAATATCCTTGATTATCAGAGGAAACCAATTTCAAAATCAAACCGTAAATTTGGGAATTACCCATATTATGGAGCAAATGGAATTCAAGACTACGTTGATGACTATTTGTTTGATGGTACTTTCTTGCTTGTAGGAGAAGATGGAAGTGTTATTAATAAAGATAATTCTCCTGTTATAAATTGGGCTGATGGTAAAATATGGGTAAATAACCATGCCCATATACTAAGTGAAAAGTCGGAAATCATGTTATTGAGATTTTTATATTTTGCCCTTTCAGTAATAGATATATCAGCTATAGTAAGAGGTACTCCTCCTAAGTTAAATCAAGCAAATTTGAGAAATATTAAGATTCCTGTTCCTCCTCTTGCAGTACAAGAAGAAATAGTCCGTATCCTCGACCGTTTCACAGAACTTCAAGCGGAGCTGCAAGCGGAGCTGCAAGCAAGACAAGAACAATATGAATATTATCTGGATCGGTTATTTGATTTAAAAACAGAGTTTGTAATATATAAATTATCAGATATTTGTACAGCAATAGGTGATGGGTTACATGGAACTCCCAAATATAAAGACAATGGAGATTATTTTTTTATAAATGGTAATAATTTAGTAAGAGGCAAGATTACATTAAATAGCCAAACTAAAAGGATTGGATATGAGGAGTTCTGTAAATATGGTTTAAACTTTAATTCTGACACTGTATTTTTATCAATTAATGGAACAATAGGAAATGTTGCACTGTATAATAAAGAGCAAATTGCATTAGGTAAATCAGTCGCTTATTTTGTTATAAATCCGTTGTTTTTAAATGTAAAATTTTTGTACTATTATTTTAAGTCAAAAAATGCAAGGATTTATTTTGAATCAAATTCGACTGGCTCTACAATTAAAAATCTAGGACTTAAGGCTTTAAGGAATATGGCTATACAAGTTCCTTCCTTGTCTGAACAGCAACGCATCGTCTCTATCCTCGATAAATTCGAAACTTTGGTAAATGATTTATCACAAGGACTTCCAGCAGAGATAGCTGCTGTGCAAGAGCAATACGAATATTATAGAAACAAATTATTGTCTTTTCAGAAAATAATAAAAGCATAATATGGGACAATCATTAAAAGAAATAGCACAAGCCCTTCATACAGACAAAAAGGTACAACTAATCTATGCCTTCAACGGTGTAGGTAAAACTCGTTTGTCACGTAAATTCAAAGAGTTGGTTTCTCCCAAAAATCATGATGGTGAAGCTGATGAATCAAAAATGAAGGTGTTGTATTATAACGCCTTTACAGAGGATTTGTTCTACTGGGACAATGATTTAGATGCAGATTCTAAAAGGAAGCTCAAAATACAACCAAACGGTTTTACTGATTGGATACTCAAAGAACAAGGACAGGAAAGAAACATAGTTACTAATTTTCAGCGTTATACCAGCAATAAATTGACGCCTCGTTTTAATGAAGAATACAATGAGATTTCGTTCTCTATTGAAGGAGGAAACGAAGGAACAATAGACAATATCAAGATCTCAAGAGGTGAAGAGAGTTGCCTTATTTGGTGCGTTTTTTACAGTCTGCTAAGCCAAATTGTTGCGAATCTAAATATTGCAGAACCTGATGAACGTGAAACTAATCAATTTGATGACTTGCAATATATATTCATTGATGATCCTGTAAGTTCAACCCCAGAAAATCACCTGATTGAACTTGCTGTTAATTTAGGTGGACTTATAAAAGATGCACGTGGTTTGAAGTTTATTGTATCAACACACAATCCTTTATTTTTCAATGTTCTATTCAACGAAACAGGAAACAAAACTTGTTATTTGCTTCAAAAGAATGAGGATGGTACCTACGATTTATTGGAAAAGAAAGGAGACTCAAACAAGAGTTTTTCATACCATCACTATTTGAAGCAAATAATCCAAGAAGCAATTGATAGTAATAGCATTCAGAAATATCACTTTATGCTTCTTCGAAATCTTTATGAAAAAACAGCTAACTTTTTAGGATATCCGCAATGGTCTGATTTATTACCAGATGACAAGAAGACATATTATAATAGAATTATTCAATTTACAAGTCATTCAACGTTATCTTACGAAACAATTCCTGAACCTACCGGGCCAGAAAAAGAAACATTGAAGCTATTATTCAGGCATCTTATTGATAATAACTACTATACAGAATAATAAAATGGCACAATATAACATCATAGCAGAAACCAACAACTTCATAGTTCTTGACGAATATACCAAGTACGGAGACCTTCACGATGCGCCTATTGCCTATCAGTCGGAAGCAAGTCTTGAGCGTGAATTTATTCAGGATTTGGTAAATCAAGGCTATGAATATCGCCCGGATATTTTGACACCTGAAGCATTATTAGAGAATGCCCGTATGAAAATTCAGGAACTTAACAATGTGGAGTTCTCCGATAAGGAATGGCTACGCTTTGTAGAAGAATACCTGGATAAACCCGGAGATACCTTGATAGACAAAACCCGCAAGATTCATGACAACTATATCTATGATTTTGTTTTCGATGACGGACATATTAAAAATATCTATCTTGTAAACAAACAGGATATTGCCGAAAACAAGGTGCAGGTAATTAACCAGTTTGAACAGACCGGGACTCAAGCCAATCGTTATGATGTTACAATTCTGGTCAATGGTTTGCCATTGGTACAAATCGAATTGAAAAAACGAGGAGTAGCTATCCGTGAAGCATTCAATCAGGTTCACCGATATTCCAAAGAAAGTTTCAACAGCGACAACTCACTTTTCAAGTATATCCAGGTTTTTGTCATTTCAAACGGTACAGACAGCCGCTATTTTGCCAATACTGTTGAACGTAACAAAAACAGTTTTGACTTTACAATGAATTGGGCAAATGCCAAGAATATTGTGATAAAAGATTTGAAAGATTTCACAGAGACATTTTTTCAAAAGAACACATTGCTTAATGTCATCTTTACTTATTCTGTCTTTGATGCCAACAACACTTTGCTGATAATGCGCCCGTATCAGATTGCGGCAACAGAACGTATGTTGTGGAAAATAAAAAGCTCGTATCAGGCAAAAAAATGGTCAACGACCGAAGGGGGAGGATATATTTGGCATACCACGGGTTCCGGTAAAACACTTACAAGTTTCAAGGCTGCACGATTGGCTACACAATTGAACTTTATCGATAAGGTGTTCTTTGTGGTAGATCGCAAGGACCTTGACTATCAGACTATGAAAGAATATCAGAGGTTCTCTCCGGATAGTGTCAATGGATCTGAAAGCACAGCAGGGTTGAAACGGAATATAGAAAAGGATGACAATAAGATTATTATCACTACTATTCAGAAACTTAATAATCTGATGAAAAGTGAAGACAATCTTCCGATTTATCAGAAGCAGGTGGTTTTCATTTTTGATGAGTGTCACCGTTCCCAATTCGGCGAGGCACAAAAGCAGCTGAAAAAGAAATTCAAGAAATATTATCAGTTCGGTTTTACTGGAACACCTATCTTTCCGGAAAATGCCAATGGCTCGGAAACAACGGCAAGTGTGTTCGGTCGTGAATTGCATTCGTATGTTATAACTGATGCTATTCGTGATGAAAAAGTATTGAAATTTAAAGTAGATTACAACAATGTAAGACCTCGTTTTAAGAATATAGAAACAGAACTTGACGAGCAAAAATTAAATGCTGCAGAAAATAAGCAAGCATTACTTCATCCTGCTCGTATCAATGAAATTTCTCAATATATTCTACAGAATTTTAGAATAAAAACACATAGAAATCAAAGTAATAGTCAAGGTTTCAATGCAATGCTTGCTGTCAGCAGTGTGGATGCAGCCAAATGCTACTACGAAGAGTTAAACCGATTGCAGAAAAACTCGGAAAAGCCTCTGAAAATAGCTACAATATTTTCTTTTGCTGCCAACGAAGAGCAAAGTGCAATAGGTGAGATATCTGATGAAAACTTCGAACCTTCGGCAATGGATCTCAGTGCGAAAGAGTTCCTGACTAAAGCCATTAATGATTACAATAACCTGTTTGGGGCAAGCTATGGCATTGACAACAAAGAGTTTCAGAATTATTACAGAGACTTGGCCAAGAGGGTAAAGAATAAAGAGGTGGATCTTGTAATAGTAGTTGGTATGTTCCTTACAGGTTTTGATGCTCCGACTCTGAATACTCTTTTCGTGGATAAGAATTTGCGTTTTCATGGACTAATACAGGCTTTTTCTCGTACCAACAGAATTTACGACTCAACCAAAACGTTCGGTAATATTGTAACTTTCAGAGACCTTGAAAAGCATACGGTTGATGCAATAAGATTATTTGGTGATGAGAATACTGCAAATGTAGTACTCGAAAAAAGTTACAAAGAGTATTTGGAAGGTTTTAAGGACATTGTTTCCGGTGAAGCTCGAAAAGGATATATTGATATTGTAAAAGAACTGAGTGATAAGTTTCCTGATACAGACAAAATAAATACAGAACATGATAAAAAAGAGTTTGTCAAATTGTTTGGGGAATATTTGCGTGTGGAAAACATACTTCAGAATTTTGATGAGTTTACTACGCTCAAAGCTTTTCAGGCATTGGACATTAACGATAAGGAAGCTGTAGAGACATTTAAAAACGATTATTTTGTTACAGATAGCGATATTGCAAAAATGCAGAAATTGCAAATGCCGTCTGACAGAATTATTCAGGATTACAAATCAACTTATAACGATATACGTGATTGGTTAAGACAAGAAAAAGAAGGGAAAAAATCAGAAAAATCAAGAATTGATTGGGATGATGTTGTATTTGAGATAGATTTGCTTAAATCACAGGAGATAAATCTGGATTATATCCTTGAGCTGATTTTTGAACATAACAAAAAGAAGATGGACAAGTCCTCTTTGATAGAGGAAATTCGTCGGATTATTCGGTCAAGTGTTGGTAACAGAGCCAAAGAAAGTTTGATTGTTGATTTTATCAATGATGCTAATCTTGATGCTATTTCTGATAAAACAGAAATTATAAAAGCATTTTTTGAATATGCACAGGCCAAGCAAAAAGAAGAAGCAGCAGACTTGATTGCAAACGAAAAGTTAAACGAAAGAGAAGCTAAACATTATATGGAGATATCTTTAAAGCGTGAATACGCTAGTGAGAACGGAACTGATTTTAACAACATCTTACCGAAAATGAGTCCTTTGAATCCACAATATCTGACGAAGAAGCAAACGGTATTCCAGAAAATTGTTGCTTTTATCGATAAGTTTAAAGGCGTTGGTGGTCATCTATAATATGTACATAATAATTTAGAAATAAATATATGAAACTATATAAATTAATATTTGTGGCTAATGCATTTTTATTGTTGATTAGTATATGTCTCACCAATAAAGAAATAACATTGGGGGAAATATTGATTAATCTTACAGGCAAAAATATTCAGTTAGATTTACCTAATGGGGTTTCTTACTGTATATATTTTAGTATTCCAATACTAACCACATGGTATGGTACTACAAAGTTTTACAAATTAGATCCTACAGAAATAAAGGAGGAAAATATTACTGAAATAGAATCCGCAAGTTCTACTTTTCTACCTACATTTTTTGCCTATGTCTTTGTTGGGTTAAGTATAAACTCTGTAGCATCTTTAATTTTTATCTATATAGCAGTTACTATTCTATGCTTTTGTGCAGAAATATATTTGTATAATCCTATTTTTCATGTTCTAGGATATAGATACTATTTTGTAACTGCAGGGAATCATAAAGTATTAATCATGACAAAGAAAGAGATTAAATTAAGAGAAATATGCGAATTTAAGCGTATAGGGCAAATTAATGATTTTACATATATTGATATTGAAAAATAAAATACATTATGGACTACTTGATTTCAAAAACTAAAAATGGTTCTTATTATAAAATCTTATCTGATACGACAGTATTCGATAATATTGGGGATTTTAATAATGCCAGAAGTTATGATGATGAATATAAACTTCAAGAAGGCGAATGGTTCGTTGTTGAAAATTTTTCAACAAAAGAATATTGCATACCATTATTACAAGAAGATTTTATTCCTACTTCATACTCTTATATGAGAAAAGAAGATTATAAAAAAATCGATTTTGTAGTTTCTATACAAAATGATAAATATTTTTTATTTCAAAAAATCACCCCAAGTTACTTATATTCAAAAAAGAGTATGATTTCCTGGGGTAATCTACGCTCTCCATCAGAGCAGGCAAGACTCATTAAAGAAGATAATATACTGGTAATTAAAGATAATCCAGACTGTGTCTTTATAAAAGATATAGATAAATTATACTTCAAAAACTTAAATGCAATAACATCCATTTTTAATGGAATCAACGAACTGTATAGAGAAGCAACAGATAGTGAAGTAGAAACTTTTCTATCCATGGATATTATCAATTTAGAATCTGATTTTAGCAAAGATCAAGTAAAAACGCCTAATCGTAGACGAATTAAGGAAGCTACAGAAAGGTATAATAATTTCTCAACTGAACAAAAAAACAGAATACCTAATTATATTAGCCAATATTGTCCGAATCTATATGATGCAACGACTAATAAGTTTCGCATCTCTAATGAAAAGGAACTAACCGAATTATTAAACACTCTTAATCAACGTTATTATACAACAGAAATTGATGGCGAGAAAAGATTGGCTAATTCAGTGACTAAATTGTAACAATCTATTATGATTTTAAAAATCAATAACATTTATTTTAAAAAACTCCACAAGAGAATACGCATTATAAGTGAAAAAACATAAGTTTTGTAGGGGAGAAAAAGAACGATATCATTATTCATAGCAAAATTAAAAGTGTACATCTTGTTCTCAGAGTATAGAATAAACATTGACCATATTGAGAATATTTCTTTATAAAAATCAAGCTATGAGGTTTATTGCATTGAGGTGGAGCAAAAACACAAGTCATCTGCTTGTATTTCAAAATAAAGCGTTACCTTTGTCGTATAATAGGAAATCGACTCCGCAAGACACTGCGAAATATCGCAAGTCTCCGGTGGAGCAATAGCGGGAGATTACTTCTTTAGCTAAAGATACATCAAAGATATTCAGCCACTTATCGTTAGATTACGATTCCTGGTGGCACCACTAAAAATCCTGATTCTCAAGAGAGTCAGGATTTTTTGTTTTCCTACAGTATGCAAAAGATCACAGAAGAATAATCATGAGTTAGCCCTAAATACTGATTTTACTGTTTCATGCGGATAATAAGCCGCAAATTTTGCGGTTAATCATCCGCAAAACTGTATATTTGCAGAAAACAGTGATGCCTATGTATATACATGAACATAAAGAATGGCCTTCTTTTTCGTGGAACAAGGAACTTGTCGGTGAGAAACTGAACAAGGTAAACAAAGCTGTCGGTTATCTGATGGGACGCCTTAGTGTAATCGGTTTTAACGACAAGATGTCTGCCGTAGTTGAATCCATATCTCATGACATCATTGCATCATCAGAAATTGAAGGAGTGGAATTGAACAATGAGCAGGTACGTTCATCTGTAGCCCGCAAACTTGGAGTACAACTACCGAATCCGACCGAATCCTCACGATATATAGACGGAGTAGTGGAAATGGCACTTGACGCAACCGTCAATTTCAACAGTCCGCTTACCCATGAAAGACTCTTCGGCTGGCACAACTGCCTGTTTCCTACCGGATGGAGCGGTCCAACGAAAATAGATGTAGCCCGATACCGCAGTGGAGATATGAAAGTTATTTCTGGAATGTTCGGCCGGGAAAAGGTACATTATGTAGCGCCTGCTCCTGAAAGAATAGACGAAGAAATGAATCGGTTTCTGGACTGGTTCAATTCAGATGCACATAACGGCTATGTCAAATCGGCGATAGCCCATTTGTGGTTTGTCTGTATCCATCCTTTCGATGACGGAAACGGACGAATCGGACGAGCCATTGCTGATATGGCACTTTCACAGGCTGAAGACTCAAAGATGCGTTTCTTCAGTATCTCCCATCAGATAAATAAGGATAAAAAACAGTATTACGACATATTGGAGAAAACGCAGAAGGAAGATTGTGAAATTACTGAATGGATTATCTGGTATCTTGACTGCCTGCTCCGTTCCGTCGAGCAATCCGACGAAACATTGTCGAAGGTTCTTAACAAGGCCATATTCTGGCAAACCCATGCCGAAACAGTCCTGTCCGAACGACAACGTGAAGTCTTGAATTTATATTTGGACGGTTATCCCGGCAAACTGACGGCCAAGAACTGGGCAAAACGTGTAAAGGTATCACCGGATACAGCAGCACGTGATATAAAGGATTTGGTAGAAAAGGGTATTCTAATACCCCAGCAGGGGCGGGTCCGAGACGTATTTTACGGAATCCGGTGTAGTGAGTCTATCATTGTCATCCCCATGCCGGAAGATGTATAATTGTTCATCATACAAGCATAAAGGCTGTGTGACATCGGTTCATCCAGACCGGCACACAGCCTTTATGCCTTTCTTTTATTTACTACTCAAATATTCAATATCATAAAAATATCCTGCTACTGATACATTGGTCAGCAACAGGATATTCCTATTTTTGTTTGAAATAATCAGATTATTTCAAACTTCTACTTCCATTCAAAATATCTTCAGGAATTTCCGCACAACGTGTATATACAGATACATCTTCTGCGTTATCCTTCACGGTCCACTTCATTGTTTCATCAGTCATTTCTGAAACAATATATTCTTTCAACGGATTATGTGAATAATCATATTCCCCCGTCAAAATATATCCCAAATCTTCATCTTCTTCAATTTCAAAAGAGCCTGTAGATTTATGTGAATACATACTTCCCATATTTTCATACATCTCAAAAGTATGTTCCTTTCTATTAAACGTAATATATACATATTGACCTTCTTGCAAGGGTGCCCCATTAAATTCAGTCAACATCCATGTTCCATTCATAGTGGCATAATTTACCTCCTGATATACCACTGGAGTCTCTTCGTCCTCACTACAAGCCGTTGTCATTGCCAGCAACGAGACACACATCATAATTCTGAATATGAATTTTACCATATATTCTTATTTATAAAAATTACTATTTTATATCCATACTTATTTTTATTGTCCTATCGGATGGTCGCCCAGAAATACCATCAAGTAAAATACTGAATGATTTTTGCCCCTTCTGTTCAGAAAGTTTTTCTCCATCCAGTTCTACAATCAAGAAGCCTTCTTGTGCAGGCTCCAAAACCTCAGGTTCCGTTCGTAAACTCAAGAATTCTGGAAGGAATCCCTTTACAGCACCAATCTTTAAAGGAGCACTTCCGGCATTAGCGCAAGCTATTCGCTCAACCTTATGCATAGTAGACGTTACAGTTCCCATATTTAGTGTTTTAGCACGTATTTTTAAATGCCCCATGGTATACCTGTAATCCTTCCATAAAGCAGCCGAAGGAGTTACCTTTCCCAAAATAGTCAATGCCGCAACCGGTCTTTTTTCTGAGATACTAGCATATACAAAAGCTCTGGTGTAAATAGTTCCAGGCTGTCCGAACGGATTATAAGTCAATCGAATCATTGCCTTTTCTCCTGGATTAATTATCGGAGAATCTATTTGAGCATTTGTACATCCACATGTAGTCGTAATCTTCGTTACCACCACCTTTTCCGTTCCGATATTCGTGCAAATAAAAGCGAAAACTTGCGGTTTATCATCCTCAGACAGAGTTCCTGCATTTATCTCCATACGTTCAAAACGAAGCATTTCTTCCGCATGCTCAACCAATACAGGATTCAGCACAGCATCAAGCTCCTTTTGAGAAAAGGCTTTCTGTGCCATCAAAGAAGACACAGAAAGCAATATGAACATCCAGATAATTACAGTTCTCATAAAAAACTCTATATGATTAGATTACATCCACCCGTTGCCAGTCGCTTTACGTACTGTAATCACAAATTCTTGTGTCTGTCCATCACTGCTAGTAACAGAAGCTTTGGTGGTTCCTACCTTAGTACCTTTTACCGTCAACTGATTGTTGTTCAAAGAAACAGCAGCAATACTGCTATCCACGACATTGAACTCTGTAGCAGTAACATTTTCTGCATAGACTCTGTTCAAATCTACTACCTCTGTGGCATCAAGGGCTACATATACATTAGGCACACGCATAGGCTGAGCACCGTAGTTACTGCCATCAATATTGTCCAGCACAGCTTGTGCATCTATCAAGCCTCCGATGTTATCTCTATATGCCGGCAAGTTCATTCTCAGATGAGGAGCAGCATCACCTACACTTCCCCAATTCTCCCAATAACTCTTCTCGCCTGAAAGATTGCTACTCAAATCTCTTACTGACGCCAGCAGCAAGTCTTTAAAATCCGCTGCACGATAATGCTTACGCAATTTTGCAGCATAAGACAAACCTAAAGCAGCTACTCCCGACACATGCGGACAAGCCATTGAAGTTCCATCCATATAACCATACCCACTTTGACTTGCTGTAAGATCGGAACCCTCAATAGCTGAATTCGGCATTGTAGAAAGAATAGATGCTTTTTCGCTCTTAAATGCATTAGCATCACCACCAGGAGCTGCAATCAAATTCTTACTTCCACTCGGGCTGACATAATTCGTATAGCAAGAAGGTTTTCCAGCCGGATCAAGTGCAGTTACACAAACGAAGTCACCATAAGCACCCGGATAGCTGACCATAGGAGCGTATTCATTACCTGCTGCAAAAACAGCAATACCTCCGTCAATTACTCCGTTAGGATCGCCAGCATTATGAATAAAATACTCCAAAGCCTCTTTCTGAAGTACTACAGAACTAGACCATTCTTCATCCGAAGTAAAGCCAGGAGTACCCATCAAAGGATTGATACGTCCAGATGAAGCAGACCAACTGCACTGCAAGATTACAGCTCCGTTATCCGCTGCATACTTAATAGCTTTAGCTTGATTTAAGACAGATGAACTACCATTTCCACTGAAAATCTGGCAAGACATAATCTTCACACCAGTTCCAGGAGTTCCATTACCTCCAGCAATTCCTCGAATACCTACTTCATTATTATCTGCAGCAATTACTCCTGCTACATGGGTCGCATGTCCTGTATCTCCTGTTTGCGTATATGAGATATGACCATTACCTGCAACAAAATTATAGCCATATTTGTCACCTGCATATCCATTGCCATCCGCATCTTCATCCGACCCGAATGTTTCAGCAGGATTAATCCACATGTTATTAGCAAGATCCTCATGATTATACATAACCCCTTCATCCACTACGGCCACAATAATAGAAGGATCTCCCTGGCATTTTTCCCAGGCTGTAGCACAATTTACATCGTATCCGGCACGAGCACCCTCAACCACAGTTCCGTCATTTCCTATACCCCACTGAAGTTTCATATTTTCAGCCTGGCTGCCTAATGTTTGAATAGCTTCTCTTGTAGCACTATTCAACCCCTTCGCTTTTTTTGTGGTATCATATCCTCTCTTTATAACCTGATTATATTCCACGGTTGCCACCTCAGAAAGTTTAGACATATCCAAGGCTACCTTATTCAGGTCCATATCCTTATCAAACTTCACCACATACCACAAATGCAAACCATTTTTACGGGTACGTTCTTCGTGACGTTTATCTACAGGAAAGACACGTTCAAAAGTATATGCACCGGCAATATCCAGTATTTCATCTACCGAAGGAATACTAGAACGAGTCTGCACTCCACTGCGGCTTAACATTTGAGCATTCTCAAGTACTTCTTCCACTTCTGGCTTAAATTTGATGAGAAGTTCACCTTCCACTGCCTCGTCAGCCAAGCCAGATATAGGAGCTACCGTATTTTCTTGCACACCCGATTCTAAGAACGTTTCAGAATCAGAGCAAGAAAACAATCCCATAGCACTCACAAGAGCGGCAAAAATATATTTTTTCTTCATCTTTAATCATTTAATTTTCGAACCATGCACCCCCCGGTCCATAACTTAACAGACCGGGAGTTTTGCAAAATTCTATTTTTATATTATTCAACTAAAACTATCTCTAAGAAATTCCTCTTTTAATTCTCTTCTGTAGAGTCATCTGTAATCTGAGGTTTTCTCTTAGGATACATTTCATAATAACTTGTCTTCCCTTCGCCATAATTACTCAGGTTTGTAGGCTCATTACTAAACGTCGTAATAACCTCACCCTTTGTATTCTTAGCTTTTGAAGCCGTAGTACTAAGTTCCTGCTGGAAAATCATAGTGAACGGATCCCAGAAAGTAAGGTATGGATGATATAATATCCAATCAGGCAACTTTCCGGTCAAGAAGTTCAAGTTCAAAGAAAGACTCTTCATCTTCGGCCAAACCCTAGGAGCTCCTCCATTTGCCAGCAAATATTTTTCAGCATCCTGAATTGAAATGGTATCCTTATACTCAGCATTCTGGATATAGCTTTCCGTATAAACCTTATCTGCACCAAGAAGCTGTTTAACTTCTGCATCCGAAGGCAACTGACCATCAAGCATATTCAAGGACAATGACAAACATTCAAGTTCTTCCCATTTCAGCAATTCTTTGAAATAAGAATTATTATATCCTTCTGCCGGAGTAAGAAATCCTTCTCCAAAACCTGTAGTCCAACGGAAACCTAACTTTTCATCTTTCTTATCTGTATAGGCTGAAAGATCTTTCGTTGTATCATAACGATTGATCTTATTCAGATACAAATTGCGTAAATGCGGGAAATTCTCCCGAGTAATACTCTCAATACCTAAGACTTTCACTCCATTTATAGTACTGCCAGACTTACCCATCACCTCAAAATTGTTACTACTCAAATCCAAAGAGATAAGTGTCTTTCCAAACTCAGTAAAGTTTACCGGCAGTCCCACTAAACCATAAGCACGTACAGTAAGTTTACGCAAGTTGCCATATTTCACCAGGTCACAAATTTCATTTCCCAATACAATATTCTTTAAGAATGTATTAGAGTTTCCTGAAAAAGTAATTGATTCCGCTGTTTTAAGATATTTCACTTGATAGGGAAGCGATTCTTCTGTTTCAAATAAAGTAAACTCTACAGATTTCAAACGACCAACCAGTTCTTCAGGAACTGGAGCAGAGTAATTAATCGTTCCGTCTGCTTCTATCTTGATATATTTGTCAGTAGCTTCCCAAAGTTCTACACCTTTCCAGTATCTCATATTCTCACTGGCATCCCAGGCAAACAGACCGTTCATACTGCTGTATATAGAGAGAATAGCCAGAGAGTCACCAGCTCTGTCATCAGTAATTACCGGAGCTGCTTTCTGAGTAACTACCAGTTTTATCGCTCCGTCTCCTTCCGTATCAGATGTTTCCTGCGGAGTAATAATCACTTCAGCTGTACGTGCTTTTTCACTCATGTTGACATCCCAGTCAAAATGCAATTTCAATAAACGCGGACGATCACCATACTCATAATTGGGAGTTTCTTTCTTGTATGTCAGCCATTCTTTATCAACAGTTCCGTCTTCAGCCGGCAAGTTGTTGACTTGCACATCAAAATTCACATTGGCCATCATTGTAACCTCAAAGAAACGCTCCTCCAGTTTTGCTGAATTCTCTACAGAAATCGTTCTGTCTTCTTCACTTACAAAGATACCTTTTGCATATCCCATCTGCATTACTTTTACAGTAGTTGCAGAAGTCTGACCTGCCGCCATAAAAGTAATAACACCTTCGCGCGGCTCTGCCACTACAGACGAGTCTACTAAAACTTCGCAAATAGCCGATCCTTCACCATTGGAAGGACTAAACTTCAACCAAGAACTTTCTGAAGTTCCCTGCCACTTGACATTGCCTTTTATCTCCAGCAATTCGCTACCACCATCGGCCCCGATAGCAATCTCCGTCTTATCAATAGAGAATTCTGACACGACATTGTCTTCTTCCTTACAGGATATCGCCAATACCATGCAGGCCGAAATAATCATTATAGTATTAAAAAATCTTTTCATACATTATTTCTTAAATTATTCCAAAGTCAGATAATCACATCCACGAATATCTTGTGTCGTATCATAAATCAGCAAATACATGCCAGCCTTGATATAAGGACAAACAGATGATACATTAAGAATGAGGTTAGGGTTATCACTTACATCGAGTGTATTGATAAGATACGAAAGTTTTTCTGTCTCAGGAACCTTTCCAATATCATTTCCACCCAAAAGCAATGCACGTAAGCCTTTGTGGTTACCAATATTTGTAGGCCACTCCTTATATACACGGTTACCGTCATCATCACGCTGATTACGCATAATCAATGTATTCAGATAAGAAATATTTGCCAATCCCCATGGGAATGCCGACAACTGGTTTCCGCTTATATCAATACCATACAAGTGTGGCATAGTGGTTCCGTTCAAATCATCCGGAAGTTTTTCCAAACGGTTATTTGATAAGTCAAAGCTTGTCATCATATACACTTTGGCACCCTTCATATCTTCATTGGTAAAATCCTTGATTCTATTTCCACTAAGATTCAACACCGTCAATGGAGAATTAGTCTTAAACAAATCTGCCGGGAACTTTTCTAGTTCATTGCCAGCCAAAGACAACTCATTCACATTGATTCCTTTCTTTGTAGCAACCTTCTTAATCTTGTTATAAGAGAAGTTCACAGAAGCCATTATATAAATTGAGCTTGCGTCAAATATATCTGGAAATTCTGTCAGTTCATTGTGTGAGAAAGACAATGATTCCACATCGTCCATACCACAGAATATACCATTCTCATCTGTAGCAATACTTGCAATCTTATTATAATCAAAAGTACCCTGAACCAAATTTACATCTTTTCCAAAAGCAGGTAGAGCTGTCAACTTATTGTATATCAAATCAATCTTACCCAGCTTCTTCATCTTAGAAACTTCTGCCGGTAAAGATGCGATATTATTATAACCTAAGTAAAGAATCTGTAAAGATTTACCTGCATCACCCTCTGCCAATTTTTTTATTCCGTCTGGGAACGCTGCCGCTAACTGAGGATTCATTGCCATATTCAACTGAGTCAGATTCTTCATTCTAGCCAGCTGATCAGGGAATGCTGTCAGGCGAGAACAATTGTAAATTTCAAGGTCTGTACAACTTTCCAAATCACCCAAAGCTTGAGGTAACTCTGCAATAGGTGAATTGGCAATATACAACACTTCAAGCTTCTGCAACTTTCCAATTGCTTCACTGATACCTTTAATGCCGTTGGTCATATCACCATGAATTACATCCTTAGGCTGTACTATGGATTTCTTGATAGCCGGTTGCCCGGATTCTACCATACAGCGTTGCATCTGCACATCCCAATCCTGTCTGGAATCGCGCAATGCAAAATTATCCATGTAGTCAGAACGAAGTTCTTCAAGAACTGCAGGAGTCAAGCCACCCTTTAAATCAGCCAACGGATTTTCCCCGGGGCGCAATTTATCATTGTGTGTACCCAAAGCCAAACTTTGAAGTTCTGTAAACTCGCCAATCACATCAGGTACCTCTCCTGTCGGATTAAAATCACCAATAGACAGACCTATCACACGACCATTCTTGTCAAGGCTTACTCCCGGCTGGTCGCCCCACATGTCCACATCTTTATTTTCAAAATCCCAGTTAGTTCCTTGCGGATAGCTTTCACCAACATAAGACCAGTTTTGTCCTCCTAGCTGCTCCCACAAAGTACGAAGATTATAATAATCTTTTATGTTTGCAGCTGTTTCCAATATAGTAACAGGAACTTTTGCTTCCGTCTGCTTGTTATCAGTGACCGTAAATGTAGCCTCACCTAATACCTCATCATTAAAATATTGCAAAAGTTCCGTACGGTTATATGCCGCGTACGAAAGAATCTTGTAATTTCCAGCCTCAGCTGTAACAAGTGTATCAATTCTCCCCACAGAAGTACGATAACCTATGCCCTGACCATCAAAGTCTTCTACATACGTTACCTTCAAAGACTTAAACTCCTGGGTTTCCTTCGTATCCATATTCTGCACCTTTATGTCCACTTTATTAATATCACTAAACGGATAAGGTTCAGAATCACTTGCACCACGAGATAGCTGAATATTTTTTATCAATTCAAACTTTACTATACCTTTACCAATCGCATCCACCAGTAAGTCTTGCATAACAAGTCCACCACTTACAATTGTAAAGGTTGTTTTTTCAGACGGAATACCAGCAAAAATAGGCTCTTTCTCCGCTCTATCGTAAAGATAAAAACCTACCACAGTATATTCACCCGGCTGCAATTCCAGTTTGTCACTACGCAAACCATATTCTGCACTTTGTTCATCATACGCATGCAACATAAGTGTCTGAGAGAAGTCATAATCATTGCTTCTCAACACCACTTTCACTTTATTTGCCTCATAAAGTGAATCAAGTACATTTCCACCTGCACGAGAGGCCTCATCCTTTACATAAGATGCGCTCTTGTACACCTTAAACTGTACATAACCGTTACCGGTCTGAAACACTTCCTTATCATCAGTACAAGCAATATTAAACAATGAAAATAGTGATAATACTATAATAAAATTCCAAATCTTTTTCATATATATTTACTTGTTTTTTAGTGTAATAATCAACACTTTATACGTCATTGAGTATTCTCCCTGGAAAAGAATGACCACGGATTGATTACAAGTAAAATGCAAACAACGTTCAGATGGCAAATCTCCAGTAATCGAATGAACCGGCTCATCACTTAATAAAACACCTTTTTCATCTAAGAATGAGCATTTCTCAAGGAAAATATCATCTCCCCAATCATTTTTCAAAAGAGGCTTTATATCTAATTGTGCTCCTGATTCAACTTCCAGATTATATATTTGAGACTTATCTTGCAAGTAAATATCGCCTCCCTCATTAAACTTATCTTTTAAGTCTTGAGTTGCATTTTCACCAAATCCCTGAGCAACATTTAATTGTGTTTTATTATCACCAGAAATCAACCAAACTTCAGGCAAACCAACAGATACGCTTGCACCTTCCTGATCAAATACCATCACAATATATTCATCACTCACATCCTCCGAAAGATCCGTTCCCTCAGAATTTAACAAAGTATTCATATCAGACCATGTACCTCCATGAGAAAGTTCATCATACACACTTTTAGGGAATACCAGTATATAACCTCTTCTTTTGGCAGATGTATTTTCCTGCACATTACACAACTCCAAATTCCCATGAGCATCATCTTTGATATCAAAGAACGCTTTTGCTCCATCAACTCCATCTATCCAAAGATAGTCTCCATCCTGATAAACAGCCTTCACCACATATTCACTGTTCTTTGCTAAGACTCTAAATGACAATGGGAAAGAAAGTTTTTCAGGTTCGCCATCACCTTCTGTCAATCCGCCTGTCCAGTATTGCAGTCCATCCGTTGAAACACTCCAGTTCCACTTCGTAGAAATTCCTCTAATAACTAACTCATCAGCAGGCAATCCTGTATATTTCACAGGTACATCTGCATAACGATCTTCTCCCTGCATCTTGAAGCGAAAGCTTCCTGTCCATTCATTTGCCAAATAATCATCTGTAATCTCCACGGTAAGTTCTGCTTTCTGATGCATGCCTCCCTTCACTGGAGGATTCTTCACTGCTAACCATTCTGGCAATGAAGCCTGATCAAATTCCCAAGGGAAATTCAACGTAAAGCTCTCAGTAAAGCTCAAAGTGGTACTTGTTCTGGAGAAATTCAGCAATAATGGAGACTCTTCCGTAAAAATTTCACCTTCTTCGCCTACTGCCAGCAACATCTCACCCTGACGAGTCAGTTTTGCAATGACTTTTTCCACATCACCCTGTTTCAAAGTAATTTCGGCCTGCATTTCTCCATAATTCAGCATGTCTTCATTTACAGACACCTGTACGGCTTGCTTTCCTGCCTGCCCGCTAATAGAAGTCATTCCATTAGAGAATCTACACCACAAAGTTGAAGAATACAGTTTCCAATCCATTGAGGCATCAAAAACAATTTCAACAGACTCTCCTGCCTTCACCGAGAGGATTTGTTCTTCTTCCGGGAAAGAAGGAGTCACAGGTGCCCCCTCATCCTCAGAACAAGCCACAACCATCGCAGCTACAGCTATAAGCCACATTTTTGATAATATGTTTATATATTTCATACGTCTATTCTTTTGACATTACGTGTTAATATCCTTGTTTCTTCAGATAATTATATTCCTCTTCAGAAATCCATTCAACTACAGTCGGGTATGTACCTATCGGACCAGCTGACTCATATCCCTCCACATAGAAAGTGTGATACAGCAGAGCAAAACCCTGACATACATTAAAGTATGAAACTGCTCCTGTATAAGGCACAGCCAAAACCATGTCTGTTCCCAATACCGCTCCACCACTAATCTCTGACAACTTGGTAACCGCTTGAGTTTCCATTTCCACCTTGGGTTCAAGGGGTTTCTGCGTATTAAAACTGATTTTCAGGTCCATTCCATTCAGGAAGAAGTCATTAATAATAACTCCGTTCTCTTTTTCCGGATCTTGCTCTACAGTCACCAAACGGAATTCCGTATCCTGCATATAATCCGTAAAGAAATTGGAAGTAACTTTAGCATATCCTATAAAACGCTGAATATCAAACGGGCAAATCTTTACAAGCTGTACCTTTGTTTCATCCCCGTATATATCCCAGATTTTTTCTTGTGGTGCAACCAGTCTCAGATTGATACCCAAAGAGTCTGTATCCTCAAAGTTCTCATAGAAGCCTTTGATTTTTACAGAAGAAGCCAATTCTCCAGCCTTAATGGTAACAGAGTTTGACTGCAGTTCATAGTGTAATCCTTCAATGGCATTACTTCCCTTATCGACTACCTCTACGGCATACGTACGATCATAATCACATGCCGTAGTGGCAGAAACAGGAATATCATAATAGGTCTCTGAGTTTTGTATAGCAATGGTCTGCAACGAATCAGAAAACATTACATAGTCAGGACCTGCATAGGAAACACGGTCTTCGCTACATCCAACAAACAATGTGGCAGCAAAGGCAATTATTCCCAATTTTCCGAAAAATCTTTTCATCGTTATTCCTTTATATTATTCGTTATTTATTACTTTCATTCGGTTCAATGGCAGAGCCCGGCAAATCAAGTTCATGCTGCGGAATTGGCCATACAAACAACGGATTGCCAGCTTCTATTTTCAGACTGCTTCCATCGCTCACACTTTGTTCCTGAGGTTTACGTTCAAAGCCTTTTCCCCAACGTTTCAAATCCTGCAAGCGGAATCCTTCCATAAACAATTCACGAAGACGCTCCTTGTCAATTTCATCCAGCCAGTTTTCTGAAGTCAGAGTAGCAGAACCATACGATTGATAACGTGCCTGGCGCAAAGTAGAAATATCAGCAGATGCCTTTGCAAAGTCTTCTTTCTGGCAATATGCCTCTGCACGAATCAGATACTGTTCTGACAAGCGGAATACTTTCGGCATATTCACATGATAAATACGGTAATTAGAAACAAACTCCATGTTTCCATAATACTTCATCAGCAATGGCCAAACCAAACCATGAGAATATCCGGTCGGCATATCCTGAAAGAAAGAAGCATAACGCAAATCATTTCCCTCATACGTGTTCAGTGCAGCTTGTCCAGGTACATAATCCGGACGATAACTGATTTCATCAAAGTTCAAGAATACCTGTCCCAATGCACCACCATAGGATGTGGGCAAGAAACCTACTTTCCAGATAGTCTCAGTAGAGGCATCATATTTCCACATATAGTCATAATATGACATATCGTTTGTATAGACTGTAGTGGCACTTGAAAGCAGATACAAATCACTGTCTATCAACTTAGAAGAATACTTAATGGCATTATCCCAATCCTGCATATAGAGGTATACACGAGCCATCAGTGCCTGCACCGTAAATTCATTGAAATAAGGTGAATCATAATAGTCAGATGCCACAAGCGTAGTACCTTCATCCGGCTCCATATAATCATAAGCCTTTGCCAAATCATTCAGGACAAACTGATATGAATCATACAAAGAGGCACGCTTCATTTCGCCCGGGTTAGAATAGCTTGATACCAGCACTACACCCAGTTCATCCTTAGCCGTAGCCGGATCGTATGCCTTACAGAAACATTTGATTAATTCTGAATAAGCCAGAGCACGGGCAAAATATACTTCTCCCTTATACGCTTCCAGTTTCTCGTAAGCATCATCATCTACAATGTCATTTTCCCATTTAGCCACTTGTTCAAAGAAGAAGTTACAGTCACCAATCACTTTATAAAGTGAACCGTAAACTGCTTCAATATCTGCATTGGTAGGATTGATGTTCCAGCGCCAGATATCTCCATAAGTATTGGAGTAGCCATTTACAGCATATACCAAATCTGACTGGATATCAGGCAACAAAGTCAGATTACCACTATACAGATAACGACTCATGAAGTCTGAGTAAATTCCCATGACAGCCTGATTGGCTTCTTCCACTGTAGTAATGGACTGATCGGCCAGAATAGCATGTGTAGGGTCCTTGTCCAAACATGAAGTAGAGAACAGCATCGCCGCTACTCCTAATAAATATATTTTAAAGTTTCTCATCGTTGTCTTCAGCTTTTAAAAATTCAATTCTACGCCCAAAGTAAACTGACGTGACATAGGATACTGTGCACGGTATATGTTAGAAGAAAATTCTGGATCAAGTCCGGTGAACTTAGTAAATGTCAATAAGTTCTGTCCTTGTACATACACACGCGCTCCGTTAAAGAATTTCGTACTTTTCAATACACTCTGAGGTAGATTGTAAGAAAGCATCAGGTTCTTCAAACGCAAGAAGGAAGCATTTTCCAGGTAATGCGTATCAAACTGAGGTGTGATTCCATGGCGAGGAATATCTGTCACATCTCCAGGTTCTTTCCAGCGGTCATAAAGCAAACGTTTTGACTGGTTATAAGAAGTATACAAACCATTACTTTCATCCATAATACGGTCATTGTTGTAAGCCCAACGGTCTGCCATCCAGCTGAACTGTGCAGAAAGCATCAAGCCTTTCCATGAAAGTGTTGTTCCGAAACCACCCTGCCAAGGAGCAATGAAGCTCTTTCCTTCAATCAACACACGGTCTTCTTCGCTGAACACATTGGTAATCTCACCGTCTTTAGTATACCAGAGTGCATCTCCGTTTGCCGGATTCACACCTGCATAACGTACCATGTAGAAGTTTGCTACATCGTGTCCTACTGCATACATGTTTACGTTACTGTCTACATACTGGTCAATTCCGTTATAAAGTTCTGTAAGTTTGTTCTTATTGAAAGAAGCATTGGCAAACACATTCCAGGTAAAATCTTTTGTACGGATAATGTCTGCATCTACCGACAATTCGATACCACGGTTAACCATTGCACCTACATTGTCCCAATAAGATCCGTAACCTCCATCAGCATAGCTTACAGGCACCTGCATCAACATGTCAGTAGTCAGCTTATTATAAAATTCGGCTGTAAAGTTTATGCGGTCAAAGAAGCCCAGACGCAATCCCACGTTAGTTGTCCAAAGTTTTTCCCAAGTAAGATTCTCATTTCCACGCTGTGAAGGTTTAATTCCTGTTTCACCCAGATAGTTGGAACTACCTGTCACCAAAGCCAGATGTTCATAGTTAGAAATAGAAGAGTTACCAGAAGTACCTGTACTGAATGTCAGCTGAGCATTGGTAAGCCAGTCATAACCCTCAAAGAACTCTTCCTTCTTGAAGTCCCACATCAGACCTACAGACCAGAAACCAGCCCAACGGTTGTCTTTACCAAAACGTGAAGAAGCATCTGCACGTACAGAGAAGTCTGCATAATATTTGCCATCCAGGTTATACTCACCACGTCCAAAGAAAGACAGGAAAGCATATTCCGTAGTAGAATCGCCCCATGAAGCTGCAAATGAACCTGACGAAAGATTTACCAGCGCGTCATTGTTCTGCTTGCTTGTAGTAACATTGAAATTCTCAGAATGATAATTCACCCCTTCCTGACCCAACATAAAGTTGAAATCATGTCTGTCTTTCAGGTTAAAGCGATAATTAACCGTATTGGTAATGGTCAGAGTCAGGTCATCTAATGATGAGCGTCCGGCACTACCTAATCCAGCATTCAGAGAATAACTTGGAGTAGAGGTAGAGAAAGCAGTATCATGTGAATAGTCCACACCAAACTGAGAACGGATTGTAAGTCCTTCAATCGGAGTCACTTCAGCAAAAACCGATGAAATCACTTTATAGGTTTTATATGTGATCGGATTGTTAGTCAACCATTCAATAGGGTTTACTCCACTTCCCTTCCAGGTTCCATCATTGGTAGAAGCCAAAGAACCATCTTCATTGTAAGGATTCCAGTAAGGCAACATAAAGTGTGATGCTGAAATCGGCGCATAAATGGCATAATCTCCATCCACAGCCTGCTGCGTTTCCTGATAGGCAAGCATGGTACTTGTTCCCAGTTTCAACCATTCTTTGGCACGGTTCTCTACGTTGGCACGCACATTATAACGACGGAAAGAAGAACCGAAGGTAATACCATCCTGATCAAAGAATCCTCCCGACACATAATAGTTCGTTTTTTCGGTAGCACCATTCACGGCAAGTTCGTAACTCTGGGTAGGAGCATTGTTGTTAAACACTTCATCCATCCAGTTTACGTCTATACCTCTTACCTTATCATAATACTCATCACCGAGGTCAAGACCAATTTCTTTTTCATATTGTATACGTTCTGCCGTATTCATCATGTCCCAGTTGCTTCCGGCCAGCTGTGAGAATCCCCACTGACCACGGAAAGTCACATTGGCATCTCCTACGTTACGTCCACGCTTAGTGGTAATCACCACTACACCGTTTGCGGCACGGGCACCATAGATAGAAGTAGAAGAAGCGTCTTTCAACACTGAAATGCTTTCAATGTCACTAGGACTGATTGAATTAAAGCTTGATGATTCTACAGGCACTCCATCCAAGATAAACAACGGAGTAGTACCAGAGTTAATAGAGTTTGTACCACGAATCTGGAAAGTGGCTGCACGGCTAGGTTCACCAGAAGCTGCCATCACGGTCAAACCCGGTGTCTGTCCCTGCAATGCCTGGTCAAAGCTGGCAGTAGGTACATTTTCCAGTTTCTCACTTTTCACAGTCGATACAGAACCGGCAATGGTACCTTTCTTGCGCACACCATACGCAACGACTACCACATCGTCAATCATCTGTGAATCGTCCAACATTGTTACATTCAGCACACCGGTACGTGAATTCACTTTCAACTCTTGTGTCTGCATACCGATATAAGAGAAGACCAAAGTAGCTTCGCCACCCTGAATCTGCAACTCATAGTTACCATCAATGTCGGTAACCACTCCATTAGTAGTTCATTTTTGCAAGATAGATACTCCAATCAGGGGTTCGTTGCCTGTCTTCGACACAACGTTACCTTTTACCCGATACGACTGGGCCAAGGCTGACTGAATGCCTAACACTGCAAAAAAGAGTAACCAAAGACTAAATCTTTTCATCTTTTGCCTGTTATAAAATAATTAATGATTAAATAAAAAATTTCAGCTAAAAACAAAAATATAGGCACCGGCTCTATTTATGAATACAGCCAGATATAACACCAAAAGGCCTACTTCGCACAAGAAAGTACCTTTCAGAAAAAAATACGAACAACGTCATCTATAAAAGTCCCCTCTGGAACCCAATAGATATACTAAATGAATCTCGCGATTTCACGTTACGAAATAATAAATCTTGATTATTAACGCCAATAATCATATAAAATGAATTTATATTCATGTCTCTCTACCCATATAATAATTTAGGTTGCAAAGGTATATAAAAACTATAATATGACATATTTTTATCTATTTTTATTTTACCTACAGTAAAACATTAACCAAATAAATATAAAACAAAAGGTATTTTTAATCATAAGTATACAAAAAACACCAATTCCTTCTATCTTTACCCACAATTATTTACTTTTAACTTTCAAACTATGAAAAAACTACTTTTACTATGTGGATTATGCGGTATAATAGGATGCAGCAAAGTCAATGCACAGACTGAACTGAAAGTCCTGCAATGGAACATCTGGCAGGAAGGCACAATGGTTCCCGGAGGATATGAAGCCATTGTTTCAGAAATAGCCCGGTTGGAACCGGATTTCGTAACGTTCAGTGAAGTCCGGAATTACCACCAAACCCGTTTTTGCGACCGTATCGTCACCTCTTTACGAGAAAAGGGAAAAACCTACTACTCGTTCTACAGCTACGACTCCGGCCTGCTCAGCAAACATCCCATCACTGATTCTACCACCATCTTCCCTGAAAAGAATGACCACGGCAGCATTTATCGTATGGTAGCTTCAGTCAATGGGCAACAGATTGCCGTATACACAGCCCATCTGGATTACCTGAGTGATGCGTATTATAATGTAAGAGGATACGATGGTTCTACATGGAAGGAGATTCCGATTCCAAAAACTGTACAAGAGGTACTGGCCATCAATGATGCCTCTCAACGAGATGATGCAATCCGTGAATTTGTCAAAGCCGCGAAGAAGGATATAGCAGAGGGAAGAATGGTGATACTGGGAGGAGACTTCAATGAACCGTCACACCTGGACTGGACACGAGAGACCAAAGATCTGTATGATCACAACGGCCTGATTGTACCCTGGACTGTACCACTGATTTTGGATAATAACGGATTTGCAGATGCTTACCGTACCCTTTATCCTAACGTACTTGATTATCCTGGATTCACATTTCCAGCCGACAATGAGAAAGTCCCTACCCAGAAACTGACTTGGGCACCTAAATCGGATGAACGAGACCGTATAGACTACATATTCTATTATCCACACCCCCAACTGGAATTAAAAAATGCAGCTATCTTCGGCCCCCAAGGCAGTATCGTAAAAAACCAGCGGGAAAAAGAAACGTCTAAAGACCCGTTTATAGAGCCATTAGGTACTTGGCCAACCGACCACAAAGGCGTATTCGTAACGTTCTTACTGAAAAGATAAAAATATACTTTCACTCATTTGTTTTTTTCAGGAGAAAGTCTTCCTATGTCTTCTTAAGTCTTCATATGTCTACAAAGCCCCTAAGAGAGTTTTTATCTTCGCACAGGAGACTACTATGTTTTCCTGACGAAAACCCAACGTTTTCCGAACCGAAGACGTTGGGCTTTGCTCAAGGAAACATACGGTCCGGATATTGAAAACATAAATAGTAACTTGTAAAAAATTAAAAGACATGGAAGCACAGTATGATTTTCTCCCCGTACCGGGTACAAAGAACGGTGAAAAGAACCCAAAACTTTACCCTAAGCTCGTAACCAGAGGAGCTGTTCCCTTCAGCGACATCATCCGTCAGATAGCCCGTTCTTCCGGATTCAAGGAAGGAACCGTGATTGGAGTAATGGAAGAAGTGGAGAAATGGACATCTTTCTATATTTCCAGAGGAGAATGTGTAGAAATAGGACACATGGCCTATGCGGTAGCTAATCTGAAAGCTGAAAAGGAGGTGACAGATGAAAATGGAATTCACGCACAAAACATCCGATTCGATAAAGTACGGTTTCGCACAAGCAAAAGCTTCAATCGGAGATGCAAAGGCCAGGAACTTTCGCGAGTCAGAACGGAATGGAAATTTCAGCAAAGTTCAGCCCGCTACTCGAAAGAGGAACGACTACAACTGCTCATGGAGCATTTGCAACAGCATCCGTTTATCACACGAACGGAATACGGTCAACTGACCGGATTGCAAAAATCAAAAGCCTGGAAGGATTTGAACGGATGGGTAAAAAGCAAAATTTTAGGAAGCAAAGGGAAAGCACCTCATAAAATCTATATACTTCCGGAAGAAACTACTTCGACAGCAACCGACGACTCAAGTAACGCACCGGATACCAGACAGAAAGAAAGCCTACAGCCAGCACGGTAAAGAAAATAAGCACTACGTCCTCCCAGTGCACACTGACGGGATAGGCGTCGACAATAAAGCTGCCGGCAGCTCCTAAGGAAATCAACCCGAAAGTCTGTTGCAACCAGCAAAGCAGCACACCTAACACAATACCCGACACGGCTCCGATAAATGAAATCAGACGCCCTTCAAAAAGGAAGATACGCACAATCTGCCGGTCGTTTGCCCCCAGGTTACGAAGCGTAACTACATCGTCACGCTTATCAATAATGAGCATGGACAGAGAACCGATAACATTGAAGCAAGCTATCATCAGGATGAAGGTCAGAAACAAATAGGATATAAATTTCTCTATTTTCATGATGCGGAACGTGTCGGCCTGCTGTTCATAACGGTCGAGTACACGGAAGCGTTCACCCAAATGTTTTTCCAGTTTACGCTTAAAGGCATCTATATCGGTGCCTTCCTTCATTTTCAGGTTAATGGCACTGACTTCGGTAGTGTATTGAAACAACTGTCGGGCAAACTTCAAAGAAGTAAGGATATAGGAGCCATCGTATTTCTCCTGATTTACGGCAAATACCAGTCCGGATGAAAACAGATTCCCTCCTGTAAAAGAGGCCGCCGGATTAGCCATGTTCACCTTAGCTCCTCGCTTGGGAGCATACACTTCAAGCGGATCAAGGAAACGAATGCCAGTACCCAAAGTAGCCAGCAATTGCACGCCGGGAATGGCATAGTCCACCACCTCATCATGCAGCAGCAGCTCTCCTCTTCCGAAAAGTATGGTATCAATCGGTGTCAGTTCTTCAAAGTTATCTTCTACTCCTTTTATCACAGCCATGGCCTGACGCCCCTGATACTGCACCAAAGCATTGTCTTCCAACGATTCGGACACCAATGCCACCTCGGGCATCTTCCGAATAGCAGCGATATCTTTATCCTGTCCGTCGAACACTTTCCCGGTGGTGGGTACAATCTTCAGTTCCGGATCGAAAGCCGTGAACAAGTTGGATACCAGGTCCTGAAAACCGTTGAATACAGACAAGGTGCAGACTAAGGCCAATGTAGCCAACGCTACTCCACATACGGAAATCCCAGAAATCACATTAATGGCATTATGAGATTTCTTAGAGAACAAATATCGTCGGGCTATGTAAAAAGGAAAGTTCACCGTTATACCTTATTTATATATAACACAAAATAAAAACCCACAGAAGCCGGAAGCAACGCCCCTTGTTCTTCTGTGAGTATTTACTAAAATATTGAATACATTATTTCTTCAACAGTTCGTCAATTTTCTCTGCATAATCCAGAGAATCGTCCACGAAGAACTTCAACTCGGGAATGATGCGCAACTGATGGCGTACGCGGTTTCCCAGCTCAAAACGAATTGACTTCATATTGGCATTGATGTTCTTCACGATTTCTTCACTTCTCTCTGAAGGGAAGACGCTCAGATATACACGCGCATAACTCATATCGGGACTGATGCGGACAATGCTGACCGAAACCAGCACACCAGGCATTGACTTGGTCTGCAAAAGAAAGATTTCGCTCAGTTCCTTCTGAATGAGGCGGGCAATCTTGTTTTGTCTGGTTGTTTCCATATTACCTTTTTATTTTTTACGTATAATAGTCAGACCGTCACGCAAGGGCAGGATTACTTTTTCCACCCGTGTATCGGCAGCCACCAGGTCATTGAACTTCTTGATTCCGATGGTCTGCGTGTCCGTGTGATGCGGCTCTTCAAGCACATGTCCGTCCCACAAGGTATTGTCGGCTATGATATAACCGCCGGAATGCATCTTTTGCAGAATCATTTCATAATATTCCACATAGAAGCGCTTGTTTCCGTCTACAAATGCCAGGTCGAACACAATGTCCATGTCGGGCACAATTTCAAGGGCATCACCGATATAAAACTTGATTTTATCGGCATAGGGTGAATTCTCCAGCCACGGACGAGTGAAATCTTCCTGCTCGTCGTTGATTTCAAAGGTATGAAGCATAGCCCCTTCCTCCAGTCCCTCTGCCAGACAAAGTGCGGAGTATCCGCTGTAGGTACCAATCTCAAGTACCTGCTTCGGACGTATCATCTGCACGAACATCTTCAGCATACGACCTTGCAAGTGTCCCGAAGCCATACGGGGACGCAGCAGTTTTACGTGCGTCGCCCGGTACAGCGCTTTCAGGTAGTCGTTCTCTTCATCAATATGCTGAAGAATGTATTCATCGAGCGCGTCAGTCTCTTTCATGATTACAAGTAACGGTTACGGTTGGGTAAAACGTAGTCATCTCCGCTCTTCAAGACATCACCTACCTGGTTGATTTCGAGGAATGAAGTATGAGTACCTTGTTTACCACCGCTCAGATAAGCCACCATTTCGTTTTCTGACAGTACACCATCGTCCATCAGCTTACGCAATGCAGCGAAATAATATTCCTGTCCGTTGGCTTTTTCCGGCATATAGATAGCTTCCACACCGTATGACAATGCCAGGTGACGCATGGTCTTTTCTTTGTAGCAGATAGCCAATACCGGATATTTTCCACGGAAAGCAGCCAGGTTGCGGGCAGTCAAGCCACTGAAGCTATCGGTAATGATGGCACGGATAGGCATCAGGTTAGTAGCGCGTACGGCCTGTTTTGCGAGGAAGCTGGTTACATCCGTATTTTCCGGAGTCAAAGGAATTGGAATATCGTTTTCTTCCATCTTATCTTTTTCAGCCTGAGCAGCAATCTTCGCCATAGTCTTCACAGCTTCTACCGGATATTTACCATACGCTGTTTCTCCACTCAGCATCAACGCATCGGTACGATAGTAGATAGCATTGGCGATATCAGTAACCTCAGCACGAGTCGGACGCGGATTGTTGATCATGGTGTGCAACATCTGCGTAGCCACGATTACCGGTTTCTTAGCCAAGATACATTTCTTAATCAAGATACGCTGAATACCCGGAATGCGTTCCTGCGGCACTTCAATACCCAGGTCACCACGAGCTACCATTACACCATCAGCTACTTCCAGGATTTCATCGATGTTATCCACACCTTCCTGATTTTCAATCTTAGCAATAATCTTGATGTCGCTGTGATGTGCATCCAGGATTTCACGAATATCAAGTACATCCTGACGATTGCGAACAAATGAATGCGCAATGAAATCGATGTCTTTCTCAATCGCATACAAAATATTGTTGCGGTCCTTTTCAGTCAAAGAAGGCAAGTTGATGCGTACACCCGGCACATTCACACTCTTACGGCTTCCCAAAGTAGCATCATTGCGTACTTCACAGAACAAAGTATCTTCATTCTTATCGATTACCTTCAGTGCCAATTCACCGTCGTCCATCAACACATCTGCTCCAACTGACAGGTCGTGTACAAATCCCGGGTAAGTTACAGCAATACATTCATGAGTAGTTTCCTGTTCCGGATTTCCCACAATACGAACCTTTTCACCTGTCTTGAAATCAATCGGGCCTTCTGCACTGGCCGTAGTACGTACTTCCGGACCTTTGGTATCCATCAGAATACCGATACGGTTAGAAACGGTACGCACATTATTAATCAACTTTTCAAAACCTTCACGGCTGGCATGTGCGGTATTCATACGTACCACGTTCATACCTGCATTAAAAAGGTCTCTGATAAAATCTACTTCGCAGCGCAAGTCCGAAATGGACGCAACGATTTTTGTTTGTTTAAGCATCATAATAAATATACTATAATTTGTTGTTGTCTAATAAAATGGATTCTACGGCCAGACGATAGGAATTCAGTCCGAATCCGCAGATTACTCCTACACAAGCACAGGAAATCATTGATTTGTGACGAAACTCCTCCCGCCGGTGAACATTGGAAATATGTACCTCCACGACTGGAGACGTAACTGCACGGATAGCATCCTGTAAAGCAATGGAAGTGTGAGTATAGGCCCCAGCATTCAGCACAATGCCATCATACGAAAAGCCTGTCTCATGAATTTTATTAATCAGTTCCCCTTCCACATTCGACTGGTAATATGCAAACTCTACCGACGGATACCATTCTTTTAATTTCTCCAGATAACTTTCAAAAGATTCGGCTCCATAAATGGAAGGCTCCCGTTTGCCCAACAGGTTAATGTTAGGGCCATTGATTATTTGTATTCTCATCTGTATACTTCTGCTGAAATTTAATACCTTTGTAGAAGAATTTGGCACAAAGATACGAAAAATAAATGAAAAAGGCCGATAAAAAAAGCATAATAATAAAGTATAGGCAATACCTGAAACTCGAAAAATCACTTTCAGCAAACACGGTGGAGGCTTATCTTACAGACTTGGACAAACTATTCGCATTTCTGGAACTGGAAAGCATTCATTTTACTGAGGTCACCCTGGAGAATTTGGAAACTTTTTCAGCCGGATTAAGAGACATCGGCATTCACCCACGTTCCCAAGCTCGCATTTTGTCTGGAATACGCTCTTTTTTTCGTTTTCTTTTGCTGGAAGACTACATACAACAAGACCCCTCAGAATTGCTGGAATCACCCCAAATCGGCAAACACCTACCTGACGTACTGACGGTAGAAGAGATAGACAGGCTTATAGGAAGCATCGACCGAAGCACCCGTGAAGGACAGCGCAACCGGGCTATTTTGGAAACCCTATACAGTTGCGGACTCCGTGTATCCGAACTATGCAATCTGAAACTATCCGATCTCTATCTAAAAGAAAAGTTCATCAAAGTAGAAGGGAAGGGAAGCAAACAACGGCTGGTACCCATCTCCCCACGCGCCATTCATGAACTGGAACTGTATTTTCCAGACCGCAATGAAGGACTGATAAAACCTGGATACGAAGATTTTGTATTTATCAGTCGTTTCGGGAAAAACATTTCACGCATCATGGTCTTTCACATCATTAAAGAGCTAGCCGAACAGATTGGGTTGAAGAAAACAATCAGCCCCCACACTTTCCGTCATTCTTTTGCTACTCATCTGCTGGAAGGCGGCGCCAACCTGCGAGCCATACAATGTATGCTGGGCCATGAAAGTATAGGCACGACTGAGATTTATACCCACCTTGACCGCAGTCGTTTGCGCCAAGAAATCTTGGAACACCACCCCAGAAATATGAACAGATTGTAAGGCAAGAACGATTTTTTAAGGTTTTTTCGAACGAACGCACAAAAAAAAACAGATAATGATTAACACGTAATAGAGTTTTTCTTATCTTTGCCCCAAATAATCAAACAATAAGATTATTCATTTATACAAACTAAATATTTAACATCATGATTAAGAAGTTGTATTTGCCGTTAGTGGCATTGTTAGTCCTTGCTTTCTCTTCATGTAGCAAGATGGGCGAATTATCTCCTGACTACTTCACTACCAACCCTGAAGTGTTGGAAGCTGTTGGTGGCAAGGTACCTGTAACTATTACAGGAAAATTCCCGGAAAAATACTTCAAGAAAAACGCAACAGTTGAAGTTACTCCGGTTTTGAGATGGGAAGGTGGCGAAGCTAAAGGTCAGCCAGCTACATTTCAGGGCGAAAAAGTACAAGGTAACGACCAGACTATCTCTTACAAGACTGGTGGTACTTATACAATGAAAGCTTCTTTCGACTATGTTCCTGAAATGGCTAAATCTGAACTTTACCTGGATTTCAAAATTAAGAAAGGTAAAAAAGAATACACTATTCCTTCTGTAAAGATTGCTGACGGTGTAATCGCTACTTCAGAACTTCCTACTGTAAACTCTGCTAATGCTGCTTACGCTCCGGATGCATTCCAGCGTATCATCAAGCAGGCTAAAGAAGCTCAGATCATGTTCTTGATCCAGCAGGCTAACCTCCGCGCAAGCGAATTGAAGTCTGACAGCTTGAAAGCATTCCACAAACAAGTGGTAGCTGTAGCTGGTGACACTAAGAACTACAAACTGAACAACATCGAAATTTCTGCTTACGCTTCACCTGATGGTGGTGTTGAACTGAATACTACTTTGGCTGAAAATCGTCAGAACAACACTGAAAAATACATGAACCAGCAGTTGAAGAAAGGTAAGATTGAAACTGAAGTAGATGCTAAATACACAGCTCAGGACTGGGACGGATTCCAGGAATTGGTTTCTAAATCTAACATTCAGGATAAAGACCTGATCTTGCGTGTTCTTTCTATGTACAGCGATCCAGAACAGCGTGAAACTGAAATCAAGAACATTTCTTCAGTTTACAAAACTCTGGCTGACGAAATCCTGCCGCAGTTGCGTCGTGCTCGTTTGACTGCTAACTACGATGTAATCGGACGTAGCGACGAAGAAATCAACGCTGCATTCGATACTGACGCTAAAGTATTGAGCAACGATGAATTGCTGTATGCTGCAACTCTGACTAACGACAACGCTCGTAAAGAAGCTATCTATAAGAAAACTGTTGAATTGTATCCGAACGACTATCGTGCTTACAACAACTTGGGTATGATGGCTTATGCTAACGGTGACTTAGCTACAGCTGAAAACTACTTCAAACAGGCTGCTAGCAAGAGCTCTAACGCTGCAGAAGTTAACACTAACCTTGGTTTGATTGAATTGACTAAGGGTAACGTAGCTAACGCTGAAACTTACTTGAGCAAGTCTACAGGTGCTAACACAGCTAACGAAGCTCTGGGTAACTTGTACATCAAACAAGGTCAGTATGACCGTGCTGTACAGGCATTCGGTGACACTAAGACTAACTCAGCTGCTTTGGCTCAGATCTTGGCTAAGGACTATAACAAAGCTAAATCTACTCTGTCTGCAGTGAAGAATCCGGACGCTTACACTAACTACCTGATGGCAATTGTTGGTGCTAGAACTAACAACGCTGACTTGGTTAAGAGCAGCATGGACAAAGTAAAACAGCAGGATGCTGCTTTGGCTGCTAAAGCTCAGAACGACCGTGAATTTGCAAAATATGCAAACGAAATAAAGTAATCTGACTTAATTACATAAAAGGAACCGGAATCACTTGAAGTGATTCCGGTTTTTTTATGCTTTTACGGGAAAGAATCGGAAGAAGATGAAAGATTATAAAATGAAAATATGTATTTTCGCAAAAACAAAATACGGTTTATGAAAAAATTATACCTGCTCCTCTTATCTGTATATCTGTTGTTTTGTCTGGATTCGTGCAGACAAAGCGATGAATTTGAACTCAAAGGGGAACTGGAAGGCATTACTTCCGACATGATTCTGGTAGTCTTTGATGACCCGGATTCCAAACTGGATACTATTTATCCAAGAGGAGGTAAATTCACTTATGCCTTCTCTCCCGACACATTGAATACTTTCCGATTAGTTAATGATTCAGGTGAAGTCTTTCCGATATTTGCAGACAAAGGCTGGAAAGTGTCTGTAAAAGGAAGTTTCGCACATCCGGAAATTAAAGGAGATGGTCCGAATAATGAATACCAGGAATTTCTGCAAAGTATACACGCGCTGAAAGATTCTGCACAAATATGCCAACAAGCTGAGAACTTTATCAAGAGCCATACATCCTCACCTGCTTCGGCTTATATACTGTACTGGTATTTTTCACAATCAGCCAATCTGTCCCTCATTGCCAGACTGACTGAGCCTTTGACCGGTAAAGTGAAAGATTGTAGAGTATTGAATGAAGTTCTACAGAAACTACCCGAAAAAGAAAAAAGCACTTCGACTTATCTGAATTACTTGTCTGTAAAGAAAAGAAACGGTGAATATTTGTCATGGAGCAGCAGTGGGACACAAAAGCAATATTCGCTCATTAACTTTTGGGCAAGTTGGGATAAGGAAAGCATAGCTATAAAAGACTCCCTATATGCTCTATGCGAAAAATTCTCTAAGAACAATTTCCGGGTTGTCAACTTCTCACTGGATTATAATAAGGAAGAATGGCAAAAAAATACGCAAAAAGACACAGAACAGTGGATTGAAGTATGCGACTACAAAGGATGGAATAATCAGATTCTGAAACAACAAAACATACAGCGTCTTCCATACAACATACTGATAGACCGGAACCGGAAAATTTTAGGCAGTAATCTTTACGGAAATGCATTACAGACCAAGATGGAAGCCTTGATAGCAGAAGACAAACAACAAAAGTAAAACACAATAAAAACGACCTTAAATGCTTGTCAAACTTTTTGGAGCCGCAGTACAAGGCATTGATGCCACTATTGTAACAATTGAAGTCAACTGTTCGCGCGGAATAAAATTTTATTTAGTGGGTCTACCAGACTCTGCCGTCAAGGAGAGCCACGAACGTATCGTATCCGCTCTACAAGTAAACGGATACAAGTTTCCTACCCGACAGATAGTAGTCAACATGGCTCCGGCTGATATCCGGAAAGAAGGAGCCTCATACGATCTCCCGCTGGCTATCGGTATCCTGGCAGCTAATGAAACAATCTCCTCTGAACACTTGACAGATTATCTGATTATTGGAGAATTAAGCCTGGACGGGAGTCTGCAACCCATTAAAGGTGCACTTCCTATCGCCATTGCTGCCCGTCAACAAGGTTTTAAAGGGATTATTCTTCCGCAACAGAATGCATCGGAAGCCGCTGTCGTAAATAATCTGGACGTATATGGCGTGGAACGCATTACAGAAGTAATCGATTTTCTGAACGGCAATTGCAGTTTACAACCTACCATTGTCAACACACGTGAAGAGTTCTATAAACACCAGTCAACTTTCCCCTTTGACTTTGCAGAAGTAAAAGGACAGGAAAATGTAAAACGAGCACTTGAAGTAGCCGCAGCAGGCGGACACAACGTGCTGCTCATTGGAGCTCCAGGAAGTGGCAAGTCCATGATGGCCAAACGCCTTCCCAGCATCCTTCCTCCACTCTCATTAGGAGAAAGCCTGGAAACAACTAAGATACATTCAGTAGCTGGAAAACTGAAAAAAGGTTCCTCGCTTATTGCCACACGACCGTTCCGCAGCCCACACCACACCATCTCTCAAGTAGCCATGGTAGGTGGCGGAGCTACACCTCAACCTGGAGAAATCAGCCTGGCACACAATGGAGTGCTATTTCTTGATGAACTCCCTGAGTTCAGCAGAAGCGTACTGGAAGTGCTTCGGCAGCCCCTTGAAGACCATCGTATCACTATTTCAAGAGCAAAGTATAGCCTGGAGTATCCAGCTAACTTCCAATTAATCGCTTCCATGAACCCATGCCCTTGTGGCTACTATAACCATCCCACACGAAATTGTGTATGTAGTCCGGGACAAGTACAGCGATACCTGAACAAAATCTCAGGCCCTCTGCTCGACCGTATAGACATTCAAGTAGAAATTGTACCCGTTCCTTTTGAAGAAATCTCCAAAAGCACACCGGGAGAAAGCAGTGCCAGCATTCGCGAACGTGTAGTCCGTGCCCGACAAATACAAAGCCAGCGCTTTGCTAATGAACATGGAATCTATAGTAACGCCCAAATGACTTCTAAACTGCTACACCTCTATGCACAACCGGATGCCGCTGGCCTGGAACTTTTAAGAAATGCCATGAACCGACTGAACCTTTCAGCCCGTGCCTACGACCGTATTCTTAAAGTCTCACGAACCATTGCAGACCTGGAGGGAAGTAATGAAATACGTCCGGAACATTTGGCAGAGGCTATCAGCTATCGCAATCTGGACAGAGAAAACTGGGCCGGATAATTATCTATCCAGCCCAGACAATCAAAATAAATATTTAACAGGTATCAACCGAACTATTCCGTTCAAACCAGAAGGAAGTGTCTCCCAATGTCCGTAAGTACCTTTCTCATAATTCAGTTTGGCCATATTGATATCCTCAAAAATACGCCATTGTTTTCCCTGGCGGTCCATTTCTGCAATACTATTTGCCGGAAGATTGGTGACTTCCACTTCTATGAGATTCTTACCAGGCTTTAGCAATTGCCCTATGCTTAAACGGAAGGGAACTGCCCAGGCAGTACCTGCTTCCTGCCCATTTATACGCACACGTGCGCTCTCACGCACATCGCCCAAATCTAGAATCCAATCATCTGCCGATAATTCAGGCAAATCCAACTCCAATGAATACAATGCAGTACCCCGGTTAATCTTCGCAGCCGGATGTGCCATTTCTGTCCATGAAGAAGGCGTATCTATTTTAAACTCTCCTTCAATAGCCGGATAACTTTCTACAAATTTCAGTTTCCAACCATGATCCAAACTCAAGCTATAGTCCATTTCCTTCCTATATTTCCATTCAGGCACTCCTTGCAAAGAACGAGTAAAAGTTTGAAGAATGATACTCTCCCCAGACTTCAATTGCATATATACCTGAGTTTTTCCTTCCACCTCCCGCGTTTTTGCAATTCCCCGTTTACCCGTCATCGGATCAAAACACATCATATTTTTTTCAGGCACATTCAATGTAACCCATCCTTCCACATCTTTGGCCTGTAAGTTGGAAATAAAATAATGGTGCCCTTCTGTATGTGTACGCCGGATAAATTGTACTCCCCAACGAGTCTTCAGTTCTTCTGCAGGAACTCCTGTGCGTTCTAATGCCTCATGGTAATCATTTCCTACAATGATACGTCCTTTTCCGAAATTAAAAGCCTGTGTGCCTCGGAAAGACTTTTCTCCTGGCAATTGTTTCAGCAGTGCAAATAGTCGCTTCCGATTCTGTTCTAAAGAAGCATATCCCGGCACATCTTCCGGATAATGTTCCACAAACACTACGGTTGCCCCCTGACGTACCAATGCTACTAGCTTCTTTAAGGTAGAAACCGGTATCAACTTTACTGCAGGTACGATAAGCGCCTTATAACAAGCACCTCCACGTGTCTTCAACATACCATCCTGACACGATGTACTTTTAATAAAAGAATCAGAAATATAGTCTACATCATAGCCACCTGCCATAATGGTTTGTATCGTCTTGATAAACTTCGGCGCATACTGATCCATCTTGTGAATATCAAAGCCAACAAAACGTCCTGGAATGTCATTCCACATATCATAAACCGGAAGATAAACCAGGAAATCATTATCAGGCTTACCTAATTGAAGAAAAGACTGACAACGAGTTATATACTCAAAGAAAGCCGGCGCGTCACGCCATATCGTATTGGTGGGCGACATGTTTATCGTAGCATAAAATAGCCAACCAGGCCAGGCTGCTTCTTTCGGAGAATAGGGGGTACCATGAAAAAATGCGTGATTTACACCCGACACAAACATCAAATCCATATCAGGCTTACACTGTGAAAGAGAAGTACGAAAATGCTCCGTCAACCAGGTAAATGTTTCAGAAGAAGTATAAGGTTTTCCTGCAATATGTGCAGCCGAGGAAGCATACTTCAGCATGGAAATATCCGAAAAATTAGGACGTGTAAGTGAATCACGCCTCAATCCCCTGATATGAAAATCAGTCAATCCAAACCCTTCACACTCTGGGATATCTACCGAAGCATAAGTATCAATCAGATTGGCTGGAGATCCATGTGCCTGATTACGGGTCGTGCTTCCATGCCCATGCGCCCACCTGGTCCATGCAGTCGTAAAGTTCTCAACCAGAAGTTCTCCCAATGTTTCCCTATAATCAGACACCAGTCGACGCGTCAGTTCATCCTGTGAAATAAACTCCGGAAAATGATTTTCCAGCCGATAACCACGACGTGCAGCAAATTCTTTCAAGAATGCAGGAGTCCAATCTGCTCCGTACACCTCATACGAATCATTGAAGAAGGTACGGGGAAAGTTGACCTTGTTTGTCTTGAAAGCCTTATCAAACTTCTCAAAGTAAGATTTTACGGACACCGGACTAAAATGATCCATAACATATCCTTCTCCCCCGGGAGCCGCACGCTTTACTTTCTGAAAAGTCCGCCCCACAAACAATGCCACCAGTTGCCAATCACCTGCCGGAGCATCCCACTGCAAATATCCGTCTTTTACTTTTTGGGTCAGATTTACTACTTTCCCATCTGTTCCATAAGCCATCAGACAATCCAGGTAAGCTACATCCCGCTGTTTCTGTTCTTTAGGGTCACGGATATTGATTTCCAACTTTACCGGTTCACCTCCCTTTACCTCATAACATTCAAAAATAGCTTTTGCTGCAGCTTGTGAAAGAGAAACCTCAGGGCCTCCGAAGGGCCATCCCGTTCCGGTATTCATATCAATGTCTATCCCGTTTGTCTTACCCACCTCCTGCGTATAGCGGAACATTTCCATCCATTCAGGCGACAGAAAACAGAGATTATGAGATTCATTTCCTTTTACCCCATAAATAGGCGTAACCTCCAAACTACCAAGTCCGGCCTTGCCATATTCCTTCAGGTTATAATTCAGATTATCTTTATCGACGGCACTTCCTAACCACCACCAACGGCTGCCAGGACGTGCTTCAGGCTTTACCTCTGGCCAGTTTTGTGCAGCCGCCCCCATCGCAGAGCACAAACAGAGAAAAAATAAGATGCTGTTCTTTTTCATGGAATTACAAATTAGGTTTCATACTTGCAAAGATAAAAGTTATCCTGCCTTTACAACTATAGGAATGTACAGATTCATGGATTTTTGTACGTCTGATACACAATCCTCCAAGCAAGATGTACATTATTCCATTCATTCATTTCATGAAGGTGCGTATCTTTGTGAAAAATAAATCAATGAACACGGATATGAAAAACAACTTTATCAGACTGACCCTACTTGCCAGCCTTTTCTGCAACGTGCCTGGCTTGCATTTGCAAGCGCAAGCCCCCCATCCGGAACGAATTTATCTTTCAGGAACCGGTATTGACAATACCGTGACATGGGACTTTCTCTGCTCAAAAGGACAAAACAGCGGCAAATGGAAAAAGATAGAAGTTCCCTGCAACTGGGAACTGCAAGGATTTGGAGAATATACCTACGGACGATGGTATACCATCAAAGGTGCCAAGCCAAGTGATGAAACAGGTATTTATCGGCACAAATTCGAGGCTCCCAAATCATGGAGCGGCCAGCGGGTAAAAATTTATTTTGACGGAGTCATGACCGATACGGAAGTCTTAATCAACGGCAAACTGGCCGGAGAAATGCATCAGGGCGGATTCAACCGTTTTTGTTATGACATCACCGACTTACTCACCCTCGGAAAGAAAAATACACTTGAAGTAAAAGTCGCTAAAGAATCTGCTAATTCATCCATCAACGCCGCAGAACGTAAAGCTGACTGGTGGCTTTATGGAGGAATTTATCGTCCGGTATGGCTGGAAGTTGTTCCACAAGTACACATTGAACACTTTGTACTCAATGCCGACCAGCATGGAAAGTTTCAAGCCTCATGTGAAATGTATGGCGATGCAAAAGGATATGAACTTCACGTATCGGTACGAGGTTTGAAAGACGGAAAAACCATCCTGACAAATACGGGAAAGTCTGCACTTTCCAAAAAAATTACAGACTCTGGCAAAGAACAACAGATAGAAGGACAGTGGGCAGACATCCAAACCTGGTCCACAGAAGACCCTAACCTGTATGTAGCTCGTCTGGAATTAAAATCACCGGAAGGAAAAGTAATCCAGACACGTGAAACCAGAATCGGCTTCCGCACCGTCGAATTTTTCCCACAAGACGGAGTATATCTGAATGGAACCAAACTCGTCGTAAAAGGTATTAACCGCCATTCATTCTCCGTCGACGGCGGAAGAGCAACCAGTGCGGCCATGAGTCGTCAGGACGCACTTCTCATCAAGGAAATGAACATGAACGCGGTAAGATCACACTATGCCCCCGATGAACATTTCCTGGATATGTGCGATTCACTGGGTATCGTATATATGGATGAACTAGCAGGATGGCAAAATTGCTACGATGAAAAAGTTGGTAGCAAACTGGTGAAAGAGATGGTACAGCGTGATGTCAATCATCCGTCCATCATCATCTGGAGCAATGGAAATGAAGGAGGATGGAACTATCAGCTGGATAAACTGTTTGCTCAATACGACAAGCTTCAAAAACGGCATGTAGTCCACCCATGGGCCGACTTCAACGACTTGGACACTCATCATTATCCGGCTTATCTGACAGGAGTAGCTCGCTTCACCAATGGCTATAAGGTCTTTATGCCTACAGAATTCATGCATGCCATGTACGATCAGGGAGGAGGTGCCGGATTACGGGATTTCTGGGATCGCTGGAATACGAACCCGTTATTTGCCGGAGGATTTATCTGGGTTTTCTGCGACGAAGCTCCCAAACGGAGTGACAAAGGAGGTATTCTGGATTCTGACAAGTCAAATGCGCCTGATGGAGTTGTTGGCCCTCGTCGTGAAAAAGAAGGTAGCTTCTATGCCATCCGTGCCCAGTGGTCACCTATCCAACTGAAACCACTGCTCATTACCTCTCATTTTAATGGCAATTTCCTGGTTACCAACGAATATACTTACACGAATCTGAAGGAATGCAAAATGACGTACAAAGTGTTGTCATGTGACACTCCATTGAAAGGTGTAACACAATCCGTTGAATTAAGCCACGGAGAAGTTACTCTTCCTGCTATCCAACCAGGAGAAACCGGCACAGCTCATTTCGACCTTCCAGACAATTTCCATGAAGGTGATGTACTGGAACTGGAAGCCTTCGACAAAAATGGACATAGCATCTGTAACTGGAGCTATCCTATCCGCCTGGTAAAACAATATTTTGACCATAAAATGGCACAATCACCCATGACCCTAGAAGCACTTCCCAAAGCTACCGCCTCACGCAATGCCAGCCACATCGTATTGAACAGTGCGAAGGTAAGCGTAACGTTTGATGCCACTACCGGTATCATTAAACAAGTAAAAGCAGGAGAAACAGAAGTCCCGTTCAAAGACGGTCCGGTAGCTGTAGGAATGAAAATGCGCTATGAGCCTTCACTCAGCTACGTGCGTGAAACACAAGAAGGAGCCATATTCTGTGCCAAATATAAGGGAGCAGCCGATTCCATTGTATGGCGCCTGACTGATCAAGGACTGCTTTATATGGATGCCATCCTACTAAACCGTGCCTCCGGAGGCGGAGGATTTGACGATGCCTTCATGGACACAAAAGTATACAATCTCGGATTGACCTTCTCTTACCCGGAAGCAAACTGTACCGGCATGAAATGGCTGGGACGTGGTCCTTATCGTGTGTGGAAAAACCGTATCCCTGGTACCAACTATAACATCTGGCATAAAGATTACAACAATACCATTACAGGAGAAAGTTTTGAAAATCTGATTTATCCAGAATTTAAAGGATATCATGCCAACATGTACTGGGCTACACTGGAAAGCGACAAAACACCGTTTACTGTTTATTCAAGAAACGATGGAATCTTCTATCACATCTTTACACCGGAAGAACCTGTAGGACGTGTTAGAAGAACCATGCCGCAATTCCCTGAGGGTGATATATCCTTCTTGCTTGACATACCGGCCATTTGTTCCTTCAAACCAATCGAACAACAAGGTCCGAACAGTCAACCTGGAAATATTCGCATCAAACAAGGAGATGAAGGATTACATTTGAACTTAATGTTCGACTTCCGCCCATCAGCTAATATCAATACTTCAAAATAAGAACAAACACACTGTAATAAAAAGCCGTCTTGCACTGCAAGGCGGCTTTTTTACTTTTATACAAAAATCACGGTTTTCCGTGTTTTCCTCCCTCATAAGACGAGTTATATTTGACAAACAAAATTACAATGCAAAAGAGAAATGAAAACAACCGAGATTCAGCGATACAATGCAGCTCTTGAACGCTTAAGAAGACTTTTTGATGCAAAATTGGGCAAACCTTTACTCATCCAGACCTTTATGGGGAACTTACACGTGCTACGCTCAAATGATATTGGTTATTTCAAATATATTTCGACAAGAAAAAGCTGGGAGATAGCTTTGACAGACGGTTCTTTCCTCCGCCTTAAGGCTAATCTACGCGCCAAAGACTTATGTACATACAATGAAGAATTTGTGCAAATTCACCAATCCTACATTATCAATATGCACTATTTACACATGATACAGAATAACCGCTGCCTTATGATCCCTCCTTTTCATTATACAAATGAGTTATATATCTCCCAAAAATATAAAAGAGAACTGACTGCACGATTTTGCTTATTTTAGCCATAATGTTTTTATTCTAAGTTATTCCAGACACACACATTCTATCTCATATGCCAGATGTTTTTTAGCTGAAATTTGTATATTCCACAAAAAAACGCTACTTTGTAGAACTCACAAAATTAGGTTACATGAAAAAACTTCTTTTCACATTAGGTATCTTTCTTCACACAGTCTTGTGCTTGCCAATACAAGCTGAAACAGCAACAATTGATAGTTTAAAACGCGAATTACAATTAGCAGAGCAAAAAAATTCTACCAAAGAGCAACTAATTGAGTTATATCAATTCTTAGGAGCTGAATATGAAACTCTAGACCATGATTCATCCTATCACTACATTCAAAAAGGACTTTCTCTTTATTTAAAACCGACTTTTGAAGAAGAAGGATATTTGCAGTTACTCAACTCACTGGCTAACTATCTTTTCATGGAAGGAAAAATAGAACAAGCTAAAGAGAAATTTAAAACGGTTGCAACACATGCTCCCCAACTCAAAGAAAGAAGATACGATCTGGAGGGTGTGGTAGAATCTTCCATTGGTGTCTGCTACCGCAAGTTAGGAATGTTCGACTCAGCCGTATATCACTATAACCGTGCCATCGACCTCTGTAAAAAAACAGAAAAGTACGAGGACATTGCTTCCACCTATTATAACATTGGCGTGCTCTACCATCTTAACAAGCGCTATGAAGAAGCATTGACGCAAGGTAAGCAGGCAGCGGAATACGCCCGAAAAGCAAACGATTCACTAATGGAATTATATGCCAGCAGTCTCATTGGAGGATGTTATAGCAGTATGGGTAAGTATGTTGAAGCAAGCCATATTTTAAAAAAAAATATCAACAAGGCATTAGAACTAAAATATCCTTTACTTGCCATGAGCTCCCTATCGCCTTTACTGAGTACCTATCAATTATGGAACAAAAAAGATTCCGTCAGGATTTTTCTAAAAAAAGGAGAAGAATTGATTCATAAAATCCCGGGAAACAGTCCGACAGCACTTGAATTTTATAGCACACAAGCCAGCCTTTATAATTGGATTGGAGAATATCAGAAAAGTCTCAGCATACTAACAAGCAATCCATTAATTCAAACTCAATTACCATACGATAAATATCACATTTTAACAGCACGTAACTATGAAGGATTAGGGAATTACCAAAAAGCATATCAGAACATGCAAGAAGTATGCATTTACCAGGATTCCATTTTCGGTGGAAAAATCAAGCATGAACTATCTGAACTGAATGAGAAATTACGGACAAGTGACAAAGAACTGAAAATTGCTCTTCTGGAAAAGACTCAGGCACAAGAACAAGAAAGCCGTTTACGCCATACCATCTATTACCTTACAGTAATCGGATTACTATTAATAGCTATTTCCATTCTGCTGCACAAACGGAAAGTGCAAAAGAAGGAAACCGAACTGATTGCTGCCCGCCAATACATAGAAGGCTTGGAAAATGAGCGCAAACGACTGGCTAAGGATTTGCACGACGGGGTATGTAATGACCTGCTGGGAGCCATTCTTCAAATGCAGCAACAAAGCTCTGCTGAGGATTTAAAAACAAATACCATTCAGACATTAGAAGAGATTCGTAGCGGCGTACGAGCCATTTCACATGAACTAATGCCACCCAATTTCCAGTTTACCGATCTGAATGAAATGTTAGCTGATTATTTCTCTAAAATGCAAGAGATTTCAGGAATTTCCATACAATATACTCCCTATCCTCACACGGACTGGTCAAGTATTCCAGAACATATAGGATACGAAATCTACCGCATCATGCAGGAAACGACCGGGAATATACTCAAACATACCCAGGCAAAGGTTATCTGTATCCAAATAGAAAAAAATGCCACTTATCTTATTATTGAAGTACATCATGACGGGAACTGGAGTCCACATGCTGATTTATCTAAAGGAATAGGCTTGCGAACCATCAACGACCGGTTAAAAACTATTGCAGGAGATTACAAGATAGAAAAAGACAAGACTGGAGTGAATATTCATATTCAGGTGCATCTTCATTGAAAAAATCACGGTTTTCAGTGAAAATCTTTTCAATGAATATTTTTTTCTTTGCAGTGTAAAAATGCGACAAAATGACAAGTCCTAAAGCCAAAATACTATTAGTCGATGACCATACTCTTATACTGCAAGGCATCAAGCATGTAGTGTCTCAAATGCCTGAAATAGAAAAGGTATATACTGCCTCATCAGGAGCAGAAGCAATGCTTCTGATAGCCATGCAACCGTTCGACATCTATCTGCTTGATGTGGAACTTCCCGACACCAACGGGTTCGAACTGATAGAAACCATCCTGCAAAAGCACCCGGAAGCACGTATTTTGATTAATACCATGCATGAAGAGATATGGATACTTAAAAGACTGACTAAAGCCTCCATAAGTGGGGCCATACTAAAATCGGCAGATATTAATGAACTGACACTAGCCATCCAGACAATCTTAAAAGGAGGCCAATACCTTTGCAAACGATTCAAATCCATTTTAAACCGGATGCAGACAGAAGAACAGATAAAAGAACAGCTTACTTTAAGAGAAATGGAGGTATTGCAGGCTATTGCTAAAGGATTTAATACAAGGGAAATTGCAGAATTGCTGCATGTATCCAATAATACAATTGAAACTCACCGCAAAAGCCTCATGAGCAAACTGGAGGCCAGGAATGCCGTAGACCTTGTTCTGAAAGCTATCAACCTTGGAATAATACCTTTGGATTCCAAATAGCTTTAAATAAAAAATCCACTCGTTTTTAGGGCTCATATCCTTTTTTTCGTATATTTGGGCGCAATGAATCTTTGTATCACCTTAATATAAACGAACTATGAGTCTTGAAAAAACATTAGTAATTCTAAAACCCAGTGCCGTACAGCGCGGACTTATCGGAGAAATAACCCATAGATTTGAACGTAAAGGCCTGCGCCTGGCTGGCATGAAAATGATGCAACTTACGGAGGATTTGCTCAATGAGCATTATGCCCACTTGGCCGGAAAACCTTTCTTTTCTCGTGTAAAAGCTTCTATGATGGCCAGTCCTGTGATTGTATGTTGCTATGAAGGAGTAGATGCCATTCAGGTGGTACGCTCCATGACAGGAGCCACCAATGGCCGTGTAGCCGTTCCAGGTACTATCCGAGGAGATTATTGTGTAAGTTCACAAGAAAACATCATCCACACCTCAGATTCACCTAAAACAGCTATTGAAGAAATTGAAAGATTCTTCAAACCTGAAGAGTTATTCGAATATGACAGGGCAGTTATCGATTTTATTTATTACCCTGACGAATACAAACTTACCTAAAATAAAAACGATGTGGTAGCAATTGCTACCACATCGTTTTTATTTTAAATGTACTCCGTTTACTGTTACATTCCGAATTTGCAGATTATGAATATAATCTTTACAAATCTCCCCTGACTTACGAGCTGTAATCTTTAAATTCTCAAATAGAAAATCAGACAGCTTATACTGCGTTTCATCCTTCTTCACCGCAAAAAGGACATCACAATCCAATTGAATATTACGCATCGTCACATGACTTGAATATGAATAAGGAACATCTTTCCTATCCTTTAAATCGAAAAACTGAGTCCAAGGCTGGGCAAACAAGAAATTAATGGCAGAGCCCGTAATATCTTCCAACTGAATATATTCATAATTTTGCGGCGTATCCGGACGCATCTTTAGCCAAAGCAAACGCTGTGCATGCTCTACCCGACAGCGTCTCACCAGAATATTGCGGTTATGTATAGACTCACTACCACAAGTCAATGCGCTATGACAGAATCCCCATACACAATCCTCTATAATGATATTCAGATTACTTCCATTATTCACCTTATCTTGGTCTGCCCAAGGTCCTTTTCCACCCTTCAAAGCTATGGCATCATCATTTACAGACATATAACAACCTTTTACCAACACATTCTTGCACACATCAATATCAATAGCATCACTACTAGGTGCTTTCACCGGCGAATGAGGAGCAAAAATAGAAAGATTAAGCAACTTCACATTCTCACAACGATATAAATGAGTAGTCCAGAACGGAGAATTTTCCAATCTGACCCCAGACAACTGCACATTTTTTGAATCAGCAATATATACCAACCGTGGACGAAGTTCCTCCAAATTCGTACACTGGGGATTTACCTGTCGGCGCAACCAAAAAGATTTCCAAAAACGAAGTCCATTTCCATTTATCTTCCCCTCGCCTGAAAGTGTAAATCCATCCACTCCAATGACATTAACCAAAGCTGCAAAATACGTTAGATTCTGCCCTTCCAGACGGGTATCAATCACATCAAAATGACTAATGTCATCACTTCCTTTCAGAGTTGCTCCTTTTTCCAGATAAAGATGAGTACGAGGTCTGAAAAAAAGAGAGCCCGACAAAAAAGTCCCTTTAGGGATACAGATCACTCCTCCACCATCTTGAGCCGCTTTATCAATGACTGCCTGAATACGTTCTGTCTGTAAAATCGTACTATCATTTTGCACACCATAATTTGTGATACAATATTGCTTTCCCAGCTCTTTTACTGGTACCACCCGATACTCTCTGAACCATTCTGGAATTGGTGTTCCATCCGGAAAAATTTCACTGGCAAATACACTGACGGCCATCCAGGATAAGCACCATAAAAGCCAGCCTTTTACACAATATCCCCTCATCTTCTGAATACATTAAAAACTAAAATAAATATGTAAGCAAAATAGAAAACTTTTTCGACAAGAAGGAATAGAGAATCATGCAATTACATGTCTTTTTGTACAAAAAACATCCATAAGAAGAGCCCAAGAGCATTTTTTGAATGATTTTCAATGTATTTGCATGATTTTCCATGTACAAATGTTCTTGTATCTCCTATCTTTGTTGATACAATTTCAGAACTAATACCTTTATTTAATTATGAGAAAGATTCTTATCGCATTTCTGTTTATAATGAGCTGGGGATTCACCACTTCTACTGCACAAAAACTACCACCACAAAAAGAAACACTGGAAGTGATGATTAAAGTAAATAAGTATTTCATGGAGAAATATGCAGATTACCGGACTCCTAGTTTTGTACGTAAAGTTACCCGCCCTAGTAATATCTGGACCAGAGGAGTATACTATGAAGGATTAATGTCTCTATATTCCATTTTCCCCCGCGCAGAATACTACGATTATGCATACAACTGGGCTGAATATCATGAATGGGGTATGCGAAACGGAAATACCACACGTAACGCTGATGATTACTGCTGTGGACAAACTTATATCGACTTATATAATCTTTGTCCCAAGCCTGAAATGCTGAAAAATATCAAATCCAATATGAACATGCTTGTCAATACTCCCCAAGTAGGAGACTGGACCTGGGTAGATGCCATTCAAATGGGCATGCCAGTACTAGCCAAAATGGGACACCTGACAGGAGAGCAGAAATATTTCGACAAGATGTGGGATATGTATGAATTCTCACGTAACCAGCTGGGAGGAAAAGGATTGTTCAACCTGGCAGACGGACTTTGGTGGAGAGATGCCGATTTCTTACCTCCCTACAAAGAACCTAATGGCGAAGACTGCTATTGGAGCAGAGGAAACGGGTGGGCATACGCTGCACTCGTACGTGTGCTCGACGAAATTCCTGCAAACGAAAAACATCGTCAGGATTACATCAATGATTTCTTACTCATGAGCAAAGCACTGAAAGCTTGTCAGCGTACAGACGGATTCTGGAACGTAAGTCTTCATGATGCCGGAAATTACGGTGGTAAAGAAACTACAGGAACTGCTTTGTTTGTCTACGGAATGGCATGGGGAGTGCGAAACGGATTACTGGATAAAGAAGAATATTTGCCCATTCTATTAAAAGGCTGGAATGCCATGGTAAAAGATGCGGTTCATTCCAATGGTTTTTTAGGTTACGTGCAAGGAACTGGAAAAGAACCTAAAGACGGACAACCTGTCACCTACGAAAGCGTCCCAGACTTCGAAGATTATGGAGTAGGATGTTTCCTGCTGGCTGGAACGGAAATCTACAAACTACAATAATAACATCAGATAAATAGGTAGAAATGTTTTATTTCTTTCCGTAAAAAGAAATGGGTGTGCCTTCTCGCACACCCATATTTTATTTGCTCAATGCACGGGAACGCTCTCCCAAATACCCGCCATGATGGCGCTTGCTATATTCTTCAATCGTAAAGCCAGTCTTTCGCATAGTCTCTACAACTAAAATATCTCCTATCACCGTCATCACAGTCGTAGAAGTAGTAGGCGTCATTCCTAACAAACAAACTTCATCAGGGTGCCCTGTAGCCAGACAAATATCTGCCGCTTCCGCTAACGGACTATCCGGATTTCCCGTGATAACAATTTTTTTCAATTCCGGATTTAGGCGTGCAGCCAGTTCGGTCAGTTCCACAATTTCCCTTGTCTTACCAGAATTAGAAATCAAAAGCAACAAGTCATTTTTTTGCAGAATTCCCAAATCGCCATGCTGTGCCTCACTCGGATGTAAAAACACAGAGGGGATACCCGTGGAACAGAATGTAGTGGCAATATTCATGGCTATCTGTCCAGCTTTACCCATACCACTGGTTACCAGTTTTCCGCCTTTCTCATGTACCTGTTCCACAATCAGCTCTACCGCCTTTTCATATCCGTCTGTTACCGGAATATTCAACACGGCCTGTGCTTCACGCTGTAATAAATCTTTTATTGATGAATTCATAAGATTATGATTAAATTATAATTTTATTCCAATAAACGGGTCAGTTCCTCCAGCGTATTCGCCACTTCAAAATAATTTTTCAACGGACGATGTGCAAAATGTGTTTTCTCCAAACGATTCAAGAAAGCCAGCATATCATTCCAAAAGCCTTCCACATTATAAAAGATAACCTTTTTCTGATGATATCCTATACTGCAGGCAGCCATCACATGAAATACTTCGTCCAGCGTACCGATTCCACCCGGCAAAGCTACCATTACTTCCGATTCCTGCAACATAATATCTTTCCGGTCGCTCAAGTTTACCGAATGAAATGTCACATCAAGCAAGTCGCTGACTCTGCCATGTTCCTCCAGTTTAGTGGGAATAACTCCCATTATCATAGCTCCGTTTTCTTTCGCACTTTTAGCAAGGACTTCCATCAGTCCTGTATTGGAGCCCCCGTAAACCAGCCATTTATGATGCTGGCCTAACCATGCGCCCAGCTCTCTTGCTTTTTCCATAAATACAGGATCTATCGCATCTGAGGCCGAACAAAAGACTGCAATTTTATTCATATATTAGTTTGAAATGTCATACTCTGCAAATATCTGCATTTTTTGAAGAAAGACAATAGGTATTTATTGTAAATTTGCAGCGAAAAAGAAATTACACTTCTTGAAATATGGCATATTCAACTTTTACTCTCTCAAATGGCTTACGACTTATTCATACTACCAGTCCTACAAATGTGGCTTATTGTGGCTTTGCCATCGACGCCGGCACACGCGATGAACTTCCGCAAGAGCAAGGTATGGCCCATTTTGTAGAGCACCTGATTTTTAAAGGTACAGAAAAGCGAAAAGCCTGGCACATTCTTAATCGCATGGAGAATGTGGGAGGTGACCTGAATGCCTATACCAATAAGGAGGAAACTGTCATTTACAGTGCTTTTTTAAAAGAACATTTCAACCGGGCTGCGGAATTACTGACCGATATTGTTTTCCACAGTGTGTTTCCAGCTAATGAAATCGAAAAAGAGGTAGAAGTCATTATCGACGAAATCCAAAGTTATGAAGATAGTCCTGCGGAACTTATTTTTGACGATTTTGAAGAACTGATTTTCCCGAACCATCCGCTAGGCAGAAACATACTTGGTAATCCAGAACTTTTACGCCAGTTCACAAGCGAAGACGCGCAACATTTCGTTCATTCCCACTACCAACTGGAAAACATGATATTTTTCGTTCAAGGAGATATTCCTTTCCAGAAAGTAATCCGTACGCTTGAGAAAGTGACTGCAGATATTCCCCGCTTTGAAAGAACAAAAGAAGCGCGCATGCTTCCTCCTGCCTACAAACCTAACCAACTAACCATTCACAAGGACACTCACCAGGCACATGTCATGATTGGAGGAAGAGGCTACCACGCTTATGATGAACGGCGTACAGGTTTGTACCTGCTTAATAATATTCTCGGAGGCCCTGGCATGAACAGCCGGCTCAACATCTCTTTACGCGAAAAAAGAGGATTGGTTTATAATGTAGAATCCAATCTCACATCGTATACAGATACAGGTACATTCTGTATCTATTTTGGTTGTGACCTGCATGATACAGATCATTGTATTTCATTAGTACATAAGGAACTTAAAAAAATCAGGGAAAATGCACTGACCTCTCTACAACTCGCAGCTGCTAAAAAACAAATCATCGGACAGATAGGAGTTGCTGGAGACAATTTTGAAAATAATGCACTCAACATGGGCAAATGCTTTCTGCATTATCATACTTACGAAGAAAAAGAAGAAGTATTCAAAAGGATTGAAGCACTGACCTCAACACAACTACTTGACATTGCTAACGAGGTCCTCTCCGAGAACTATCTTTCCACACTTATTTATAAGTAAATTCAGGCCGGATAATCCATTTTTTTTACCATTTAGTCACTGAATATAAACACATACTCCGTAAAGTTGTTTTTTGTCTTTTCATAAATTTCTAAAACTTCCTACATTCGGGAAAAATAAGGAAACTATGAAAAAGAATGAAATGATCAAAGGTAGATTGGAAGAATGGATTAAACAGAAAGGGTTCTTAAACTCCAGGCTTACCATCATTGAACTATGCAAAACCATAGGTATTAACAGGACCTACCTGTCAAACTACATCAATCATACCTATGGACTAAACTTTAATTTATGGCTTAATCACTTACGCATAGAAGAAGCCAAACTATTAATGGCACAACCTCCGAAGCGCAATTTGTCAGAAATAGCCGAACGAATAGGCTTCACTGATTTAGCTCACTTCAGCAAACAATTCAAACTTCAGGAAGGGGTCTCTCCGTCGGAATGGAGAAAGAATATGTAATAATACGCAACGGAGCGGCAGGAAAAGCGTAAAAATCACTATCTTTGTACGGTTAAGATAGGATAATTACATAAACTATATACACATGAAAATAGAAGATAAACTGACCGAATCTATCCTGAACGGTATAAAGACCTTATACAATCAGGAAGTTCCTGCCAAAATGGTTCAACTTCAGAAAACAAAGAAAGAGTTTGAAGGCCACCTGACACTGGTTGTCTTTCCTTTCCTGAAGATGTCTAAAAAGGGCCCGGAACAAACTGCACAAGAAATTGGGGAATACTTGAAACAGAATGAACCGGCCATCGCAAACTATAACGTAATTAAAGGTTTCTTGAACCTGACCATTGCATCTGACGTATGGATTGAACTGCTGAACCGTATCCACACCGATAATCAGTGGGGTATACAGAAAGCAGACAACAATGCGCCACTTGTCATGATTGAATATTCTTCTCCTAATACCAATAAACCGCTTCACCTGGGTCACGTGCGTAACAACCTGCTGGGAAGTGCGCTGGCTAACATCATGGCTGCCAACGGTAACAAGGTGGTAAAAACAAACATCGTAAACGACCGTGGTATCCACATCTGTAAGTCCATGCTGGCCTGGTTGAAATATGGCAACGGTGAAACTCCTGAATCATCAGGCAAGAAAGGCGACCACCTGATTGGTGATTACTATGTAGCTTTCGACAAGCACTACAAGGCTGAAGTGAAAGAGCTGATGGCTCAATATCAGGCTGAAGGAATGAACGAAGAAGAAGCAAAGGCAAAAGCCGAAGCTAATTCTCCGTTGATGCTGGAAGCACGCGAAATGCTTCGCAAATGGGAAGCTAATGACCCGGAAGTACGTGCCCTCTGGAAGAAGATGAACGACTGGGTATATGCAGGTTTCGATGAAACCTACAAGATGATGGGAGTAAGCTTCGACAAGATATACTACGAATCACAGACTTACCTTGAAGGAAAAGAAAAGGTAATGGAAGGGCTGGAAAAAGGGCTTTTCTATCGTAAGGAAGACGGTTCTGTATGGGCCGACCTGACTCCGGAAGGATTAGACCACAAATTGTTGCTCCGTGGTGACGGTACCTCTGTATACATGACACAGGACATCGGTACTGCCAAACTGCGCTTCCAGGATTATCCTATCAACAAGATGATTTATGTGGTAGGTAACGAACAGAACTATCACTTCCAGGTATTGTCTATTCTGCTCGACAAATTGGGCTTCGAATGGGGTAAAGACCTCGTACACTTCTCTTATGGTATGGTAGAACTGCCGGAAGGTAAGATGAAGAGCCGTGAAGGTACCGTAGTAGATGCCGACGACCTGATGGAAGCCATGATTGAAACTGCTAAGGAGACCAGCAACGAACTGGGCAAACTGGACGGACTGACTCAGGAAGAGGCAGACGACATCGCACGCATCGTAGGTTTGGGCGCCTTGAAATACTTCATCTTGAAAGTGGATGCACGTAAGAACATGACTTTCAACCCGAAAGAATCTATTGACTTCAACGGAAACACTGGTCCGTTCATCCAATACACATACGCACGTATCCAGTCTATTCTGCGCAAGGCAACAGAAGCCGGACTCAGCATCCCGGCTGTCATCCCAAGCGGTATTGAACTGAGTACAAAAGAAGAAGGTCTGATTCAAATGCTGGCAGACTTTACCAACGTAGTGAAACAAGCCGGAACAGATTACAATCCATCTATTCTGGCAAACTATGCTTACGACCTGGTAAAAGAATACAACCAGTTCTATCATGACTTCAGCATTCTGCGTGAAGAAAATGAAGCCCTGAAAATATTCCGTCTCGCCTTGAGCCAGAATGTAGGCAAAGTAGTCAAGCTGGCTATGGGCTTGCTGGGTATCGAAGTACCTGAACGCATGTAATCACAATCTTGTATATCAAGTGGCTGGCAAAGGGGTAAACCACACTCTTTTTGCACAGCCACTTTCTTTTTAAAGACCATCTTATGGCTAAAAAAAAATTCTACGTAGTCTGGAAAGGAGTGAATCCGGGCATCTATTCTTCGTGGACCGATTGCCAACTGCAAATACAAGGCTATAAAGGAGCCATATATAAGTCATTCGATTCACAAGAGGAAGCTGAACATGCTTTCGCGACTCCTGCACACCAATACATGAACCGCCACCGTGCATCATCTTTAGAAAAGCCTGAGGCACAACTCCCCGAAAACTTCAATTTGAACTGTCTGGCAGTAGATGCTGCTTGTAGCGGTAACCCCGGCCCCATGGAATATCGCGGAGTGTACCTGCTGACAGGACAGGAAATATTCCATTTCGGACCGGTTTACGGTACCAACAATATCGGAGAATTTCTGGCCATAGTCCATGGACTGGCACTTCTTAAACAAAAGAACCTGAACATGCCTATCTACTCCGACAGTCGTAATGCCCTCTCTTGGGTGAAGCAAAGAAAATGCAAGACCAAACTGGAACGAACCGAGAAAACAGAAGCACTCTTCCAGTTAATTGAACGGGCAGAAAAATGGCTGAAGGAAAACACTTATACCACTCCCCTGCTCAAGTGGGAGACTGACGTATGGGGAGAAGTCCCTGCTGACTTCGGACGTAAATAATCAAAAACTTAAACAGATGAAAAAGAGACTTACATATCTGGGATGTTTTTTCGCCAGCATACTGGGTTACTTCCTGCTTCAGAAACCTGTCTTTATGCTCTATAACGGTGCATGCGAGAAGGGAACAGCTTTCATAGACTACCTTCGGGTATTGTTCCATGGCTTTACGCTTGACGCAGCAACCACCGGATACCTGACGGCCATCCCCTGGCTGGCCATTCTTTGCAGTATATGGTTCCGCCGTTTCCCGTTGAAAAAGATACTTATCGGCTACTACGTTTTAATCAGTCTGGCTACCACACTTATCTTCATCGGCGATATGGCCTTGTATCCATTTTGGGGATTCAAATTAGATGCTTCCATCTTCCTCTACCTGGATTCTCCGAAGAATGCCATGGCCAGTGTATCCTTTGGATTTATTCTGATACGACTGCTGTGTATCCTCATCTTATCAGCCTTGGTGACATGGGGATTATATAAGATCACACCAGACTGTCTGCCACAAGTCCAGAAGCGTATCACAGGCAGTTTGATAACTCTGCTTTTGGGAGGAGTTATCTTTATCGTCATACGAGGAGGTGTAACCGAATCAACCAGCAATGTAGGACAAGCCTATTTCTGCAATGACGAATTTCTGAATCATTCCGCCATCAATCCGGACTTCAGTCTGTTGTCTTCCATCAGCAAAACCACCGACTTTTCCCAGCAGTTCAATTTCTTCGATGAAGAAAAACGGGCAAGTTTATTTGAAGGATTGTATGCTGATACAGGAGAGAATGAAGTTTCATTACTTACCACCAACCGTCCTAATGTATTGATTATCCTCATGGAAAGTTTTGGAGGAGTATTCGTAGAATCATTAGGAGGAATACCCGGTGTCAGCCCGAATCTGGAGCGCCTGAGCAAGGAAGGAGTCTTCTTTACTAATTGTTATGCCAACAGTTTCCGAACCGACCGAGGTACGGTCTGTACCTTCAGCGGATACCAAAGCTTCCCGACGGTTTCCGTCATGAAATCTCCCGCCAAAAGCCGCACCTTGCCTTCTATTGCCGGGAAACTGCGGGAACAAGGCTATGCCACAGATTTTCTGTATGGAGGCGATATCAACTTCACCAACATGAAGAGTTATTTGCTGGGCAGCGGATACCAACAGTTGACAGCAGATGTAGATTTCAGCATGGAAGAACGGAAAAACCCATGGGGAGTAAACGATGACATTACTTTCGAGTACCTCTACCGCCAGATAAAAGAACGGGATACTGACCAGCCCTGGCATACGGCCTTCCTCACCCTGAGCAGCCATGAGCCGTTTGAGGTACCCTACCATCGCCTGAAAGAGAAAATTCCTAATGCTTTTGCTTTCACTGACGATTGTCTGGGGAAATTTATCGACAAACTCAAGACGCTTCCTCAATGGAAGAACTTACTCATCGTGTGTCTGCCAGACCATGGCTACTATTATCCGGAAGAAGGACTGGTGCATGACCCACGTATCCACCACATTCCGATGCTATGGTTAGGAGGCGCCATTAAGCAGCCTATGGTCATTGACAAACTGATGAACCAAAGTGATATGGCCGCTACCCTGCTGGCACAATTGGGAATCAGCCATAAGGAATTCAACTTCAGCCGTAACGTGTTAGGTAAAAACTACAAGTACCCGTTTGCTTACTATACCTATAACAACGGATTTGCCTTCCGAGACAGTACCGGTACCACACTGATTGATAACAATTCCGGCAAGACATTAATAGAATCCCCAGCTCCGAACGAACGACGCACAGAACTGGGGAAAGCGATTCTACAATCTTCTTATGACGATTTAGGAGCGCGATAAATAGATTACTCCACAAACATCACTTTCGATGCATCACGCGGCTTGGCTGCCGGTGACTCATCTGGATATCCGAAGGCTATGCAATACAACAATTCATAGCCTTCAGGTATATTCAGGCGCTTCAGATAGTCTGCTGCCTGAGGCTCTGTCTTCATAAAGCGTATGGGGCTTCCCAAACAGCAGGAACCGATACCCATTGACCAAGCCGAAAGAATCATATTTTCTCCCAACAGCCCACAGTCTATCTGCGACATGTCATACGAAGTATCGTTGGCTATAAATACTACCGTAGGTGCATTGCGGAACATATTCTTGAATCCCGGATCTTCTGCCATTTTGGGATTCAACTTCTTATACACCTCCGTAATACCATTGATAAACTCCGGATTGTCTACCACGCGTACTGCCCACGACTGCTTATTCTGTCCGTTGGGTGCATGAATACCACAGTCCAGAATCATCTGCATTGTATCACGGTTTACCGGCTGCGGCAGATATTTTCGCACACTCCGTCGTGTCATGATAGTTTCAATCACCTGATTCTTAGCCGAAGACTCATCAACCGCAGGGGTCTGTTCCGTCTGCGTCTGTCCACCACAGCTGGAGAGGCACAATAACCCTGCTCCTAACATTGAATAAATTACTTTTTTCATAAACTCTTATTTTCACCTAATTATTTCACCCCTAATTCGGCAAATCCCATCGGTTCGTCCGCACGAATCATACGCGTAGCCTTCAACTCTATATAACGGGCTTTTACCGGAGTAAAGAATACCGACTGCATCACCGGATTGTTCTGTATATTTGAGAACTCACCCGATTTGACCAGTTGATTCACTGCATCCTTGCTCACGCCGACACGTATTTCATAATTGGCAATCAGACCCTTGTTAGGTTCACCCTGATCAGGCAAGAAATGAAGAGAAGAAACCAGTCGCTCCTCTTGAAGTTCAATCAACAAACGGTCACCTTCTACAAAACAAGTCGTCTGCGCCTGCTTGTCAGAAGCCTTTGCCGCCTCATCGGCTTTAACATCCGGCAAAAGATAAGGCAAAGATTCAATGTCTTCCACCTTCTCTACAAATGAATCAGACACATTACCTGCATCATACACTCCCACACTGCTCAAACAAAGCGGACCACGCGCATCTGTAATCCGGATACGTATACCCTTTGTTTCCACCGTTTCAAAACGTAACAGACGTTTGTATCCAATGGTAGTCGTTTCTTCATTCAGTTTCACCGGAAGCCATGTATCTTTATCAAGATATTCCACCACAAATGCTTTTACACGCTGTCCCAATGGAATATATTCCTGAAGCATCATACGATTCATCCGAGTAGGCGTATCAAACGAGAATTCGATATCAGCTGTAGTTACCCCGTCTTCCGTAGCCCAATAAGTATCAAAATTATCATCAGTCAAAGCTGATGCCACAAAATCTCCTCCACGTTCATTTGAAACCTTAGGAGTCATTCCTGCCACGAGATTCGTTTTCAATTGTTGTTGAATCATTTCATGGAAACGAACTGCATTAGCAGAATCTACCGGATGAATCAGGCCCCTCCGATCTACTGGGAAGTTCAGCAACAAAGTCGCATTATGTCCCACGCTGCGATAATACAAATCCACCAGCTGGTCCGGACTTTTTACTCTGTCATCTTCCTCCGGATGATAGAACCATCCCGGACGGATAGACACATCACACTCTGCAGGCACCCATTGATTTCCATCTGCATGGCCATACTGTAATTCATAGCTCTTTTCATATCCCGGATGCACTTCTCCTTCACGCAGGAATGACCAGTTGGTAGCCCCAGCAAAACCTTTCTCGTTACCTACCCAACGGCAACCAGGTCCTCCATCCGAGAAAATGATGGCCTGAGGCTGAATACTGTCCAGCATTTCATAGATACGAGGATAATTATAATAGTTCTTACGATCAATGGTACGTATATCCTTGGCACCACCATACCATCCGTCACCACCATTAGCACCGTCAAACCATACTTCAAATACAGGTCCGTAGTTCGTCAGCAAGTCATGTAACTGCGCATAAAAGTAAGGCAAATACTCAGGCGTACCATAATTAGCCTGATGGCGATCCCATGGCGAAAGATAAACAGCAAACTTAAGTCCATATTTCTTACAAGCCTCCGACAATTCTTTCACCACATTTCCCTGTCCGTTTTTCCACGGAGAGTTCTTTACACTATAGTCTGTACCTTCAAACGGCCACAAGCAGAATCCGTCGTGATGTTTGGCGGTAAGAATCACTCCTTTCATACCAGCTTTTACCAGTGTCTGCGCCCATTGTTCACAATCCAGATTCGTCGGATTAAACGTTTTCGGATCCGTATCTCCATATCCCCATTCCCGGTCATTAAAAGTATTCAGGCCAAAATGGATAAAAGCATACGTTTCCATCTGCTGCCATTCCACCTGCTTGGGTTCAGGCACAGGAAGAATCGGTTCAGGCGGAAGCACCTTTCCGGACGTACACGACAAGCAACAAGCCACAACTGGAATGGATAGAAGATGAATAGACTTTCTCATAATAAATTAGATTTACGAATTAAAACTACGACCAAAGATACAAAAAAAGCGGCTTCCCGAAGGAAACCGCTTTCATATTTAAGATTTTGTAAGTCTGAATTACAATTTCGGACCAGCAGCAACCAAAGCCTTACCAGCTTCGTTACCTGTAAACTTAGCGAAGTTCTTGATGAAACGTCCAGCCAAGTCTTCAGCTTTCTTAGTCCATTCAGCAGCATCAGCGTAAGTGTCACGCGGATCCAAGATCTTCGGATCAACACCCGGCAATTCTGTCGGAACAACGAAGTCGAAGTAAGGAATAGTCTTAGTAGGAGCTTTTTCGATAGAACCATCCAGGATAGCGTCGATGATACCACGAGTATCACGGATAGAAATACGTTTGCCAGTTCCGTTCCAACCAGTGTTAACCAAGTATGCTTTTGCACCAGTCATCTTCATCTTCTTAACCAATTCTTCTGCATATTTAGTCGGGTGCAATGACAAGAAAGCAGCACCGAAGCAAGCAGAGAATGTCGGAGTCGGTTCAGTGATACCACGTTCTGTACCAGCCAACTTAGCAGTAAATCCTGACAGGAAGTAGTACTGAGCCTGTTCTTCGTTCAA
>UMDB01002159.1_pt1 | contig 123402 bp, 116 predicted proteins | sample 1964361 | NCBI WGS metagenome assembly UMDB01 (sample SAMEA4835981, study PRJEB28245) | human gut metagenome | biome: gut microbiome; material: fecal sample | place: Denmark | collected 2008 | reverse complement strand
TTCATGCCCAGCACCACGTCGCCGTACATCTGTACAAAGCGGCGGTAAGAGTCCCACGCAAAGCGAGGGTTGTTGGTTTTGCGAGCCAGTCCTTCTACTACTTCATCGTTCAGACCCAGGTTCAGAATGGTGTCCATCATCCCCGGCATGGACGCTCTGGCACCCGAACGTACGGAAACGAGCAACGGATTTTCCACATCGCCGAACTTCGACTTCATCAGGGCTTCTACTCCTTTGATGGATTTTTCCACGTCGTCTTTCAGCAGCGCAACCACTGCGTCTTTTCCTTTTTCAAAATATTCGTTGCAGACTTCGGTTGTTATGGTGAATCCGGGAGGTACAGGCACCCCGATCAGGTTCATCTCGGCCAGGTTTGCGCCCTTGCCACCCAGAAGATTTCTCATGTCAGCTTTTCCTTCAGCTTGTCCGTTTCCAAAAGTATAGACTCTTTTCTTTTCCATGTTTTCTTATATTTGATAAGGTTCAATAATGTTTTTCGTTGGTCAACCGCTGGCAAATCTATATATATTTTATTGAATCCCAAATTTTGTGAAGATATTTTTCGACATATTTTGCAACATAGAGTTTGCAAAATGAACTTCTTCGAAAAACATGGAAGAATGTCAGGAAAAATGTATAAATTTGCTCCCAAATTGGTTTTATTGAAAAGAACGTGGCAAGAAAGAAAAAAGAACTGCCTTTACTGGAGAAGGTAACGATAACAGACGTAGCCGCAGAAGGAAAAGCCGTGGCTAAAGTGAACGAGTTGGTAATATTTGTCCCGTATGTAGTGCCGGGCGACGTAGTCGATTTACAGGTGAAGCGCAAGAAGAACCATTACGCCGAAGCGGTGGCGGTAAAGTTCCATGAGAAATCACCCCTGCGCACGGAGCCGTTCTGCAGTCACTTCGGAGTGTGCGGAGGATGCAAATGGCAATGTCTTTCTTACGAGGAACAGCTCAAGTACAAGCAGAAACAAGTGTTCGACAACCTTACCCGCATCGGGAAGGTGGAACTGCCGGAATTCCGTCCTATCTTAGGCTCGGAAAAGACCCGCTTTTACCGTAACAAGCTGGAGTTTACATTCTCCAACAAACGCTGGCTTACGGAAGAGGAGGTGAAGCAGGATGTGAAGTACGACCAGATGAATGCCGTGGGATTCCACATTCCGGGGGCGTTCGACAAGGTGCTGGCCATCGACAAGTGCTGGTTGCAGGACGACATTTCCAACCAGATCCGCAATGCCGTACGCGACTATGCCTACGCGCACAACTTCCCGTTCTTCGACTTGCGCACGCAGGAAGGACTTCTTCGTAACATCATGATCCGTACCTCGTCTACGGGCGAACTGATGGTGGTGCTGCAGTGCAAGGTGACCGATGACGAAGGCCGCCGCAAGATGGAAGAGATTCTGCAGTTCATGGCCGACAGCTTCCCGCAGATTACTTCGCTCATGTATGTCATCAACAACAAGTGTAACGACACCATCGGCGACCTCGACGTGGAGGTGTTCAAGGGCAACGACCACATCTTCGAGGAGATGGAGGGACTGCGCTTCAAGGTGGGACCGAAATCGTTCTATCAGACGAACTCTGAACAGGCTTATAATTTATATAAGGTGGCACGCGAGTTTGCCGGACTTACGGGCAACGAGCTGGTGTACGACCTCTACACGGGTACAGGTACCATCGCCAACTTCGTGGCACGCCAGGCACGCAAGGTGGTGGGCATCGAATATGTGCCCGAAGCCATCGAGGATGCCAAGGTGAACTCGGCCCTGAACGGCATCGACAACACGCTGTTCTATGCGGGCGACATGAAGGACATCCTTACCAACGACTTCATTGCGGAACACGGACGTCCGGATGTCATCATCACCGACCCTCCCCGCGCAGGTATGCACAATGACGTGATCGACGTGATTCTGGCTGCCGAGCCGAAACGCATCGTCTACGTGAGCTGCAACCCGGCCACACAGGCACGCGACCTCCAGCTGCTCGACGGCAAGTACAAGGTGACTGCCGTACAGCCTGTCGACATGTTCCCTCACACGCATCACGTGGAAAATGTCGTGCAACTGGAAAGACGCTAAACACTCTCCCCTATCTTCTAACTTTTAACTGACGCAACAAAGTGGCAAGAAATAACTCTGGCAACAACGGCCGACGCCCTATCCCGCGTGCCGCAGCCAAATATACAATCTATCCGGTCAATGAACCGGCGGAACTGATGGAGTTCCTTATGAAGAAGATGGACGGCATCAGCCGCACGCGCGTAAAAGCCTTGCTGGCCAACCGCGTGGTGCTGGTAGACAACAACATCCAGACGCAGTACAACTTTCCCCTGAAGCCGGGCATGAAGGTGCAGGTGAGCCGTGAAAAGAACAAGCACGAGTTCCGCCACCCCATGCTGAAGATTCTCTACGAGGATGCCTATCTCATCGTGGTGGAGAAGAAGGAAGGACTGCTGTCCGTAGCTACCGACCACCAGAAGGAGCGTACCGCACAGCACATTCTGAATGAGTACGTGAAGCGCACGCACCGCAACAACCGCATCTTCGTGGTGCACCGTCTGGACCGCGAAACCTCGGGCATCATGATGTATGCCAAGGATGAAAAGACGCAGCACACACTCCGCGACAACTGGCACGACATCGTGTACGACCGCCGCTACGTGTCCATCGTCATGGGCGACATGGAGAAAGACCAGGGCACCGTACGCTCCTGGCTTACCGACCGCAAGCTGTACGTCAGCTCCTCGCCGGTAGACGACGGAGGCAAGCTCTCCATCACGCACTACCGCACCATCAAGCGGGCCAACGGCTATTCGCTCATGGAGCTGCAACTGGAAACGGGACGCAAGAACCAGATTCGCGTGCACATGCAGTCGCTCGGTCATCCGGTGGTGGGCGATGCACGTTACGGCTGCGAAACCGACCCGCTCGGACGTCTGGCACTCCATGCCTTCAAGCTGTGCTTCTACCACCCGCTTACGGGCGAACGGATGGAATTCGAGACTCCCTATCCTGCCCCGTTCAAGAACCTGATGCTGAGAAAATAAAAACAATATATGATAAAAAACCTGATTTTTGATTTCGGAGGGGTCATCGCCCCTATCAGCCGCGAACAGGCGGTGGAAGCGTTCCGCCAGTTAGGAGTGGCTGATGCCGACCAGCGCTTGGACAAATATCACCAGACGGGAATTTTCCAGGAATTGGAAGAAGGAAAAATTACCCCCGATGAGTTCCAGGAAAAACTGGGACAGTTGTGCAGCGGACGCACACCCAGCTGGGAGGAGACACGCCAGGCATGGCTGGGCTATTTCACCGGACTGGACGAACGCCTGCTCGACTGCCTGAAGGAGCTGCGCAAGCGCTACAAGCTCTTCGTGCTGAGCAACACCAATCCCTACGTGATGGACTGGGCCTGCAGTCCGGCATTCTCGTCAAAGGGGAAACCGCTCACCGACTATTTTGACAAGCTGTACCTCTCCTACCAGATTGGAGTGACTAAGCCCGACCGGCAGATTTTCGACTTCCTGATAGCCGATGCCGACATTCTTCCGTCAGAATCGCTCTTCATTGACGACGGGGCCGGCAATGTAAAGGCAGCCCGCGAACTGGGTTTCCAGACCTACTGCCCGCATAACGGCGAAGACTGGCGCGATGCGCTGGCTGTCCTGCTTCAGAAAGCCTGACCAGGCACAATAATACATCTCCATAGCGCCCTGCACCGGAAACTTTTCCACCGGCTGCAGGGCTTTTTTATGCGCCAATCCCTACCTCCGATAGGGAAATTCCCCCACAGGAATAGGAAAAATCATTCGTTTGTATGATTTTTTCCGGATACCTTTGTCACATAGAGGAAAACAAACACACAAAGAGTTATGAGAACAAGGGTAAGAAAATTCATGTATATGGCGATGCTGGTCGCACTGACACTCGCCTTCCCGTCGTGTAACGTGGAAATGGAACTGGGAAACAACACCCTGGAATATCGCGAACGCACAGCGTATCTCTGCAGCTACGACTGGCAGGACGACTGGTACGACGACTACGGCTTGCATCACTTTCAGGTGCTGCGCTTCTATACCAACGGAACCGGTGAAGACTTTATCCGCATTCAGGATGCTCACGGACGTTGGGAAGAATATACCTACACCTTCACGTGGGACTGGTACGATGCTTTCTACACCAGCATCCGGTTGAACTACGGCGGAGGCGACTACTCCTACATGGACAATATCCGCCTGGGAGAAGGACGAATGGAATGCCTGCTCGACGGTGCGGCAGTATGCTTCTATAGTTATTAAAAAAATCAGTAAGAAAAACCGACAGATAAAGCGAACAAAACACGAAATCAGTTTGTTATAGAAATAAATCACCAAAGAATTTCATGTTTTCTTTTTTAAGATAATTAATTTTTTAGTTTATTCGTTCAAAAAAAAACGTATCCTGCCGTGAGACAGCGATACGTTTTTTTATGCAATGAACACAAGAGTTCCGCCCGCGGGGTCAGCTCATGCTGCCACCCACGATGTCCAGCAACTCGTTGGTAATCGCCTGCTGGCGGCTCTTGTTGTAAATCAAGGTCAGTTCCTGAATCAGGTCGTTTGCATTGTCCGTGGCAATCTGCATAGCCATGGTGCGCGCGGCATGTTCCGAAGCCGTGGAGTCAAGCAGCACGGTGTATATCTTCATGCGGAGCACCTTGGGCAGCAACTCCTCCATCACCTGTTCCGGCGACGGTTCGATGAGGTAATCGGCCTGCATGGTTTCCTGCTCCTCTCCCTTCTCATCCGCATGACCGGCACTCAGGTCGAGCGGCAAGTAAGTTTCCCGCGTCAATACCTGCGAAGAGGTCGACTTGAAGTGGTTGTAGAGCAGCTCCACCTGCTGAATCTCACCGCTGGCAAACCGTGTCATCAGCTCGGCAGCCAGGTCGGCCGCCTCCTGATAGTTCGGTTTTCCGCTCATGTGCTGATAATCGCCGGCTGCCGTCAGTCCCTCCATCTTCTTCACCGCATCGGCCACCTTACGGCCCACCGGATAAATCAGGATGTTCTCACGGCCCACCTTCGGCTCATACTCTGCCACCACCTCGTTCAGGTGACGGATGACATTGGCATTGAATCCGCCGCACAGACTGCTGTTGGAGGCAAACACCACCACGGCCACTTTCTTCACTTCACGTTTCACTGCAAAAGGCGATTCCACGCTCAGCTCCGCGCCCAGGAAATTACTGAGCATGCGGTGCAACCGGCGTTCGTAGGGAAGCATATTTTCAATGGCCTCCTGCGCCTTGTGCAGCTTGGAAGACGCCACCATCTTCATCGCCGAAGTAATCTTCAGCGTGCCGTGGATTGAGTTGATTCTTCCTTTAACTTCTTTCAGTGATGCCATGGGATTTATGCTTTAAATTGTCCGGCTGCGTCTGCGGCCACTTTTTCAATGAGCGACGTAATTTCGTCGGTAATCTTTCCGGAAGCCAGCACGTCGAGCACATCCTTCTGATGGTTGGCACGCAGGTAAGTCAAGAACGCATCCTGGAAGGCACGTACCTTCGAAATAGGAATGTCGCGCATCAGTCCGTGCGTACCACAGTACAGAATGGCCACCTGTTCGCCTACCGGCATCGGTGAGTACTGCGGCTGAATCAGCAACTGGTTGTTCTTACGTCCACGGTCGATGGCCATGGCAGTCACAGAGTCCATGTCGCTGCTGAACTTCGAGAAGGCCTCCAGCTCACGATACTGTGCCTGGTCAATCTTCAGCGTACCGGCCACTTTCTTCATACTCTTTATCTGGGCGCTACCACCTACACGCGATACGGAGATACCCACGTTGATAGCCGGACGGAAGCCCTGGTTGAACAAGTCAGTTTCCAGGAAGATCTGACCGTCGGTAATGGAAATCACGTTGGTCGGGATGTAGGCAGACACGTCGCCGGCCTGTGTTTCGATAATCGGCAGGGCGGTCAGTGAACCTCCGGCCTTTACCTTACCCTTCAGGCTGGGCGGCAGGTCGTTCATCTGTTCGGCCACTTCCTGCTGGTTGATAATCTTCGCCGCACGTTCCAGCAGACGAGAGTGCAGGTAGAAGATATCACCCGGATACGCCTCACGTCCTGACGGACGACGCAGAATCAGTGATACCTCACGGTAGGCCACAGCCTGTTTTGACAAGTCATCGTACACCACCAGTGCATGACGGCCGGTGTCACGGAAGTACTCGCCGATAGCAGCTCCCGCAAACGGAGCGAAATACTGCATGGCAGCCGGGTCGGAAGCCGTAGCAGCCACCACGATGGTATAGTCCATCGCACCCTTCTCACGCAGCGCATTCACGATGCTGGCCACGGTAGAACCTTTCTGACCGATGGCCACGTAGATACAGTACACCGGATTTCCTGCCTCGTAGTTGGCACGCTGGTTGATGATGGTATCGATGGCAATGGCCGTCTTACCTGTCTGACGGTCGCCGATAATCAACTCACGCTGTCCGCGGCCGATAGGAATCATGGCATCGATAGCCTTCAGTCCCGTCTGCAGCGGTTCCGTTACCGGCTGACGGAAGATAACCCCCGGTGCCTTACGCTCCAGCGGCATCTCGCACAGCTCTCCGCCAATTTCGCCGCGCCCGTCCAAGGGCACACCCAGAGGGTCGATTACACGTCCCAGCATCGATTCTCCCACGTTGATGGAAGCAATGTGCTTCGTACGCTTCACAATCATCCCCTCCTTAATCTGGTCGGTCGGACCCAGAAGCACCGCTCCCACGTTGTCCTCCTCCAGATTCATCACCGTTCCCATGATACCGTTTTCAAACTGCAGCAACTCGTTGGCTTCCGCATTACGCAATCCGTAAATACGGGCCACACCGTCGCTCACCTGAAGCACGGTACCCACTTCGTCGAATTTCAGCGAGTTGTCAATCCCCTTCAACTGTTGGAGCAACACCTCTGAAACTTCGCTGGGTTTTATTGTATTTTCTGGCATAGCAATCTTTAATTAATAATTAAAAGTTAATAGTTAAAAACGAGAGACGAGAGCAAGTGTGGCTAAAAGTTAGCTTTTTACCTTTTAACTTTTACTTTTTAACTCCTTACACTATTCTCCTGTTTTTCGCGATAAACTGCTGTTTCACGCGCTTCAACTGGTTCGCCACACTGGAGTCCAGGCGGAAGCCGTCCAGTTCGATGATATATCCCCCTATCAGGTTCTTGTCCACCTTCTCTTCCAGGATTACCTCACCGTTGGTCACCTTACCAGCCAGACGCTGCAAATGTTCCACCAGTCTGGGCGAATGTACGGCAGTGGTCAGCTTTCCAAAAAGGATATGCTTGTCTTCCTGATACAGGTCGATATACGACCACATCATGAACTGCAAGAACTTCTCCCTTCTGTCTTCCAGCACCAGGCTGAGAAAACGCGTCATCACCTGGCTTACGTCCTTTCCACCCGAAGCCTCGCAAAGCAGCTCCAGCTTCTTGCTTCTCTCCAGCACCGGATTTTCCACGGCACGCCGCAGGGCGGGCACCTCAGCAAAGTGTGCAGCCAGCGTCTTCACCTCTTTGCACACCTTGTCTTCCAGCCCTTCTCCCTTCGCGTATGCCAGCAGTGCCTTCGCGAAACGTCTTGAAACGACTCCTGTATTCATGACACGTTATTTTTTAGAAGTTTCAATCATTTCATCCAGCAGACGGTCAATCAGCGCAGCCTGTTCCTTTTCATCGGCCAGCTTGTTGCGCATAATCTTCTCTGCGATGCCCACTGACAACACGGCTACCTGGCGGCGGATGTCACGGATGGCACTTTCCTTTTCCGTTTCAATCTGCTTCTTCATCTCCTCCATCAGGCGGTTGCCTTCGGCGAAGGCCTTCTCCTGAGCGTCCTTGATGATGCGGTCGCGCGTAGCAGCAGCCTCACTCAGAATGCGGTGCTGTTCTTCACGTGCCTGTGCCAGGAGTTTCTCCCCCTCCACCTTCACGTTGGCCAGCTGTTCGTTGGCCTCGCGCGCCGCCTTGAGCGAATTGTCAATGTATGCTTTCCGGTCCTCCACCGTCTTCAGAATCACCGGGAAGCCGTATTTCGCCAAGATGAAGAACACGACTCCGAAGGTGATGACCATCCAGAACAGCAGCCCCGGATCCGGAGTTAATAATCCCATAACTTATTGTTTTATTTTTTTACAAGAACAAAGTCAACAAACAAACCACGATAGCAATCAGTGCCACACCTTCTACCAGAGCGGCAGCGATAATCATGTTCATACGCAAGTCGCCTGAAGCTTCCGGCTGGCGTGCGATACCTTCCATGGCCGAGCTACCAATTTTACCGATACCGATACCGGCACCCAAAACTGCAATACCTGCACCGATAGCGGCGCCCAACTTACTAATACCTACACCTGCAGCTGCCTGCAATAAAACTGACAATAACATAATTTTCTTGTTTTAAAAGGTTATACTTTAATTTTTTTTGAATCAATTATTTTTCGGCATGTTCCTTCACCTGCGACAGACCGATAAACACGGCCGACAGCATCGTGAAGACGTATGCCTGGATGAATGCCACCAGAATTTCCAGCGCATCCATGAAAATGCTGAATGCCACCGACACCACCGTCATCGAGCCGTTGATTACCGGACCCGACTTCACCGTGATGAAGATAATGGCTACCAGACTGAGCACGGCCGCATGTCCTGCCATGATGTTGGCAAACAAACGGATCATCAGTGCAAACGGTTTGGTAAAGATACCGAAGAATTCAATCAACGGCATCATAGGAATCGGCGCCTTCAGCCACGTAGGCACGTCGGGCCAGAAGATTTCCTTCCAGTAAGCCTTCGTACCATACACGTTGGTCAGCACGAACGTACACAAGGCCAGCACCAGCGTAATGGCGATGTTACCCGTCACATTGGCACCTCCGGGGAAGATAGGAATCAGCCCCATCAGGTTGTTCACCAGCACGAAGAAGAACGCCGTAAGCAGATAAGGTGCGTAGCGGCGGTAATTCTCGCCGATGCAGCCCTTAATCACGTCGTTGTAGATAGAAAGCACCGTGGCCTCAATCATGCCGACGCCCCCCTTGGGTGCCCCGTCTTCCAGCGGATGTTTCTTGTACCAGCGCACGCAGCTCATCATGATGACCAGCAGCACCGCACTGTTGATAAACAAGCCCAGCACATTCTTCGTGATGGAGATGTCCAGCGGACGCACCTCCTCGCCGGCCGCATTGCGTTCCACGATTTTGCCGTCGTAGGCACCGCCCTCGGCAACGTACAGACCCTCATAAGGGCCTTCCTCCAGCCGGGCAGACGAGAACACATGCCAGCCCGTACTGCTTTTCACGATCACCGGCAGCGGAATACTTACCTCCGTATCGCCAAACTTCGCAATGTGCCACTGGTAGGCATCGCCAATGTGTCCGAACACCAGTTCGTTCACGTCGATGTCCCCCTCAGCGGCCTGTGCCTTCGTCAGCGCAGCCGGAACCGCCATCAGCAGTAACAGCGTTATGACTATGTACCGTAATTTTTTCATCATTAGCTTTTTTTCTTAGTTTGAGTTTCGCTTCAAAAAGAAGGAAAAAACGGGTTTCGAATATCAGAAACGCAAAGTAGAAGAAGATGAAGGTCAGCATGAACGCCACCACTTCATGTCCTATCACAAATCCGTAGAACATCAGCAGCATGGCACTGACAATGAATTTCAGTACCTTGCACACCAGATACGTCATCGCAATCCGTTCCAGCCCCACGCGATAGTTGAACGCGAACATTTCTATGTAAAACAGGCCGAAAAGATAGAAGAATATCGGAATGGCCGGAAACCACAGGAAATACCTGTCGGGAATGAACAGATGATATACCACGGCGACAAAGGTCGTCAGCACAACTCCAATCACGGTCAGTTCTTTTATAAATTTCTTCTTAACGGTCAACAAAAACATAGTATCGTGCGGTTTTTCATCCGGAAAACCGCCAAAAACATATTCGGTTCATCGCCTGCTTCGCTCCTCTCAGAGTTCCACACAGACTGAAATCTGATTCTCCTTGACTTCCACGAATCCCCCCTTGATTTGCAGGGATTGCGTTTCCTGTCCGGCCACGTATTTCACTTCCCCGGCCGAGAGCGTGGAAATCAGCGGGGCATGGTCGGCCATGACCTGAAATTTTCCTGCGCTTCCCGGAAAGGTAGCCTGGCTCACTTTACCTTCGTAAACCAGCTTTTCGGGTGAAACGATAACCAGATGAAGTTCTTTCATATTAAGCTATCAGCTTTTAACTTTTAACTATTAATTATTAACTCTTAGCCGCTTCCATCAGCTTCTTACCCTTCTCAATGGCGTCCTCAATGGTACCCACGTTCAGGAAAGCCTGTTCAGGCAGATAGTCTACCTCGCCGTCCAGAATCATCTTGAATCCCTTGATGGTGTCTTCTATGGAAACCATCACGCCCGGCACGCCCGTAAACTGCTCGGCCACGGCAAACGGCTGCGAAAGGAATCGCTGCACGCGGCGGGCACGGTTCACCGTCAGACGGTCTTCATCCGAAAGTTCATCCATACCTAAGATAGAGATAATATCCTGAAGCTCCTTGTTGCGCTGCAGAATCTGTTTCACGCGCTGAGCGGTTTCGTAGTGCTCCTTGCCCACAATCAGCGGGTCGAGGATACGCGACGTAGAATCCAGCGGGTCTACAGCCGGATAGATACCCAGCTCAGTAATCTTACGGCTCAACACCGTAGTGGCATCCAGGTGCGTAAAGGTAGTAGCCGGAGCAGGGTCGGTCAAGTCATCGGCCGGCACGTACACCGCCTGCACGGAAGTAATGGAGCCGTTCTTCGTAGAAGTGATACGTTCCTGCATCTGTCCCATTTCCGTAGCCAGTGTAGGCTGGTAACCTACTGCCGAAGGCATACGTCCCAGCAAGGCTGAAACCTCAGAACCTGCCTGCGTAAAACGGAAGATGTTGTCGATAAAGAACAGGATATCGCGCGGACCGTTGTCGCCCGTCTGGCGGTCACGGAACGATTCGGCCAGTGTCAGACCTGACAAGGCTACTGACTGACGGGCACCGGGAGGCTCGTTCATCTGTCCGAACACCATGGCTACCTGCGATTTTTCCACTTCGTTGTAATCCACCTTCGAAAGGTCCCAGTTTCCTTTCTCCATACTCTTGAGGAATTCGTCACCGTAGCGGATTACGCCTGATTCAATCATTTCTCTCAGCAGGTCGTTACCTTCACGGGTACGCTCACCCACTCCTGCAAACACGGAGAAACCATTGTGTTTCTTGGCAATGTTATTGATTAACTCTTTGATGAGCACGGTTTTTCCAACACCCGCCCCACCAAACAGACCGATTTTACCACCCTTCAGGTAAGGTTCCAGCAGGTCGATCACCTTGATACCGGTAAACAATACTTCCTGGGTAGTGGCCAGGTCTTCGAATTTCGGAGGTTCACGGTGAATAGGAAATCCGTCCGTCTTGTCCAGTTCTTTCATACCGTCAATGGTATCACCTACCACATTCATCACACGGCCCTTGATCTGGTTTCCGATAGGCATCGAAATCGGATGCCCTGTAGGAACGACTTCCATTCCGCGCTTCAACCCGTCCGTACTGTCCATGGCCACGCAGCGTACCGTGTCTTCACCGATATGCTGCTGCACTTCAATCACCAGCGTACGCCCGTCGTTACGGGCAATCGTCATGGCATCGTGGATTTTCGGCAAGGCGTGTTCCACGTCTTGTCCTTCTTCAAACTTGAAGTACACATCGACCACCGGACCGATTACCTGCGAAATGTGTCCAACGATTTTTGACATAAGCAATTATTTTAATTTAAAAGAATGAATCATCCATGGTTCTTACCTCTTAAACAAACGTCCCGGGTATTTGTTTAAAGTTTGACCATTTCTGTAACGCAAATTTACTGAATAAACTCTCATATATGTAACTCCATGTAACATTTTTTAGACTGATTCCCCTAATAATAGACATAAATCAAGAAATATCGGACAAACGGTTTTACACTTGTTTACACAGAAGCGGGATATCTAAACAAATATTTACAAGATATTGTACGTGTGTGCGGCCACACATACAAAAAAAAGCCACATTGCTGTGGCTCTTCTTGTAATAATATGTCTCGTTACACGCGCTGGAAGGTAAAGTGCCCACTATCCATATAATCTTCTGAAACAAAATAACAGGTATAAGCAGCCTCAATTATATCACCTTCGTATTTAAGGATTATAACCTTAATGCTTATATCACTCACACCTGAAAGAGTCAAAGCATCTCCATCCAGCTTCCAAGTATATTGCTTACCGAAAAAAATAGCTGTACCATCACCCTTCACAACAAGTTTCTGTCCTACATAATTTCCACTTCCTTCTCCTTCAACTACATTTTCATAGTCATTTGCCGTCACTTTCCACGTACCGATAATATCTTCTCTCGACACTTCCACACCCGTCGGGTCTTCCGTGCTACAGCTGGCCATTCCAGCCACCATCAGGATAAAGCTCAAAAAGAGCCATACATTCTTTAGTTTCTTCATTTTCATTTGGTTTTACAGATAATATAACAAATAATATGCGCCTATGCTATTTTTTCACCCGAATGGAATCCACCTTCCGCCTTACGGCCAGCACATTCAGCACCGATACCAGCAGGAAAAGTCCCCCGGCCGTCAGCAATGCCGGCAGCAGGCTGCCTCCCTGAAAATCAGGCACCATCCGCTGCAGCATGTCCAGATACGCTCCCCGGGCCACGCACACCAGCAGCACGCCCATGGCTGCCACTGCCGCGTTCAGCACCACCGTGAGCACCTGATACGGACGCGCCACCGCTGCCGGACTGAAGCCTATCATCAGCAGGTTCTCCAGCTTCTTCGTGTTCTTCTGCAACAGCAGGTAGATGCTCAGCATCAGCAGGTAGAACGACAGCACACTGATAATCAGGCCCACCGTGAGCACGATGCCCACCACCATCTTCAGGAACCACGTTGTCTTTCCCGCATCCAGCTTGTCGCCTTCCGTCTCATAGCCTTTCTGCTTGAAATACTTCGCAATGCGGTCGTCCGCCGGATTGTCCACCTCCACAATCAGTCGTGAAGGAGCCGTCTCACCGCCGTCACCCAGCGTCGCGTTGGCCCAGTCCATGAACGCCTGCGGCACCAGAATCGTGTTCAGCCGGTTGGAGAAACCCACGATACGTCCCTTCATGCGCTCCGTCCGTCCCCGTCCGCTCAGCCGCACGTCCAGCGTCATCATCCCCATCACACCCTCCGAGAGCTGCGGCAGGTTACGGCTCTGTGCAAAGCCGAAATTATACAGGTTCAGGTAGTTGCGCGGAATGATGATAGGGATTTCGGTCTGCCCCTCGCGATACGTCCAGCCTTCCAGCCGCACGTCGACAAACTCATCGGGCACCGACTCAAAGAACATCGCCGTAGAGAGCTGCATGCCCGCCATGCCCATGCCGGCCGACACCTGAAACTGCGCCGGAGTGAACGCCCCCGTCCGCTTGGCAAACGGCTGCGACTCCATGTCGGCTATGTCGGCACGCGAGAACGTACCACCCTTGCCCACCAGGCTGCCCAGCGTGCTCACCTGCTTGCTCACAATCACGTAGTCCTTCTTCATGAAACTGTCGCCCTGCGTAAACACCGGCAACACGTCCTTATAAAACTGTATACTCAGCAGCACAATGACCATACCGCACAGGTTGGCCAGGAAGAATCCCGCCAGCTGCGCCACACTGATGTGCTGTCTCAATAATTTCCAGATCATATCCGTCTTCGTTTTAATCCCTTACAAACTCAGCACCCTGTCATACTCCAGCGGCAGGTGCTTGCCGATGGACGTCACAATCACTCCTGCTCCCTGGCGGGCCGCTTCCTCCTTCAGGATACGCGCCATAATCTGCCCGTTGCCGTCGTCCAGGTGGCTCACCGGCTCATCCAGGAAGAAAAAGTCGGCCGGCTGACACAGCATCCGCACGAAAGCCACGCGCTGCTGCTGTCCGTACGACATCTTGCCCACTTTCACGTCCCACTTGTCGGCGATGCCCAACTGCTCAAACCAGTCCTTCACCTGCTGCTTGCGGCAGAAGCCCGTCAGCCCGTTCTTCAGCTGCACGTTCTCCCATGCCGTCAGTTCCCCGAACAGGCGGAGCTCCTGAAACAGCATGCTCAGCGAACGCTTGCGGATGTCGGTCCACTGCTTCACCGTGAGTTTCCGCACATTCTCCCCGTCGAAGGTGATAATCCCCTGGTAGTCCGTACGGTACCCGTAAATAAAACTGCAAAGCGACGACTTGCCTGTGCCCGACGCCGCTTCAATCAGATACATCTTTCCTTTCTGGAAAGCCACCTGCCGGTGCCACACGTCGGACACGATTCCGTCGCGTCCGGCGAATACCTCCGGCAGGGTTTGCTGTAATTCTATTGTGTTCATTTCATTCAATGAATAATTAATAATGAACAATGAAAAACGAGTGAATGCTCTTCGTTATTCATTATTCATTATTCACTATTAATTATTAACTATCTGTACCAGCTGCTTCAGCGCATTCTCCTTGCGGTTCTTCAACTGCAACACCATGCGCGCCTTGGTCGGTTCATCCGATTCCACGCTCAGGTAGTCCAGCATGCTCACGTATGGCACCTGCGGAAGCACGGCAGCCAGTGCCTGGAAGTTTACGTTCAGGTAGAAATGCTTGTCCTTCACGTCCTTGGCCCAGTCACAGTCTTTCAGCGACAGTCCCTTCACCTCACGGCCAATCAGGTCTTCCTGATTCGTCAGGTAGAAGCGGTCATCTTTCACGCCCAGCCAGAAAGACACCGGTCCGCGGCCCATGCCCAGCATGGCACCGTTGGCAGCCACAAACTGATAAGCATTCTCGCCCTTGTTTACCAGGCGCATCTGTCCGTTTGTCATGGCCAGCATCGGTTTCAAGTCTTCAAACGTGCGCATAAAGTCACTGTTCGTCACGTCGGCATACAGGATGAAGCCCGGCTTCATCGACATTTCCGGCATGGCCACTGCCACGTCACCCTTCACCGCCTTGAAGATAGCCTCAAAGTCGAGCGGCATCATCGAGTTGTCCAGCTCCTGACGCACCGTCGGGTTCTCGCGCAGCAGTTCGTACGCCTTCTCACCGTTCACGTTGGCAGCCATCCAGCACACCGTATTGGCCGGGAACGTCTTCAGGTACGTACCATCCAGTTCACCGCTCACTTCCGCCTGCTTCTTCAGCAAGTCCTTGAACTTGCCACCCAGCAGCGCTTCCACTTCCACCACGGCTTTTCCCTCTTCAAAGTCGATCGTAGTAAACAGTTTCAAATCATTCAGGTTCAAGTCAGCCGGCAGTCCCATGGTCATCGGTCCCCAATAATTCTTCGGCATAGCATCCAGTGCAGTCACCATTGCCACATCCTCGTCGGCATCCTCTAATTTCTTGAATTCCGGAGTGCCCGAATAGCCCTCCCCTTTCTTCTGGCGCAGCCACATCGAAGCCTGATGCTGCAAGTCCTTCGGGTTGCCGTTGCCTGCCAGCATCATGAACGCATCGTCCGTCCAGGCCATCAGTCCGCCGCCACCCACGGTCCAGCGGCAACCGTCGCCATCGGCAGGCGCCTCACACGCCTTCTGCTCCTGAAGCATTGCAATCAAATCTTCCAGTTTTCCCTTGTCGGCCATGCGCACCAGCACACCGCCCATTTGCATCTGAGAAGCCCCAAAGAAATACACCCGGTCGGTCAGTTTCAGTCCGCTTTCCTCCGGATTCTCCATCAGTTTGTCCACCAGGGCATCCGCATTGCCCTTCAGGCTCGATTTCATCATCTGCCCCATCGACTGCTTTGCCTGATCGTTCAGGTCACACTTCTGTGCCATTTCCATCAGGTCGAACGAGAATACAGCAGCCGCATCTTTCGGCAATGCATTTGTATAAGGATTACTCTCCCCGCAGGCAGACAACAGGAAAGCCATACCCAGTGCCAGGCTTCCCATCCATTTCCATGTCTTTTTCATAATCATTTATTTAAAAGTTACACATCACCTTCATTCCGCGTGTGTCAGGTTCATCAGGTGTACGGCCACCAGTGCCGCCGTTTCCGTGCGCAGGCGCGACTTGCCCAGGCTCACGGCCTGAAAGCCCTTTTCTGTAGCCAGTGCCACCTCCTCCGGGCTGAAGTCCCCCTCCGGACCAATCAGCACCACGGCATCCTCATCCTTGCGGAGCACATCGCGCAGAAGGGGCTTTTCTCCCTCATAACAGTGCGCAATGAACTTCTGCCCCGTAAATTCCCGCTCCATGAAGCGGCGGAAATCCGTCATATCGTTTACCACCGGCTTGCGCGCCTTGAGCGACTGCTTTACGGCCGACACCACGATTTTCTCCACCCGTTCCGTCTTGATGACCTTCCGTTCCGAAAAACGGCAGTTCAGGAAAGTCAGCTCGTCGAAACCGATTTCCGTGGCCTTTTCCGCCAGCCATTCCATGCGGTCCATGTTCTTGGTAGGTGCCAGTGCCAGGTGCAGATGCCCTTTCCAGAAAGGCTCCTGCTCCGTTTTCTCCACCACCTTCACCACACAGCGCTTCTGCGTGGCAGCCGAAATGACCGCCCGATAGAAGCAGCCTTTCCCGTCGGTCAGGGTAATCTCCTCGCCCACTCCCAGGCGCAACACCCGCAGACAGTGTCCGGCCTCTTCCTCCGGCAGCTCCATGGTCTGCGCAATATCCGGTGCATAAAACACGTGCATAGACTTATTCCGTTTCGTTAGCTTCTTCTTCCAGACTGTCGTCTGTTTCCCCTCTCTCCTTACGAGCCTGCATTTCGCGCTTAATCAGCTCTGCATACTCGTAGTTTTCCTCACGGATGGCCTTTTCCATCTCCTTCTCCAGGTAAAACATCGGCAATCCGCGCAACAGCGCCGCCTGCAAGTGCGATACAGACTTCTTGGCAAAATCCGGCACCCGGTTTTCCAGCATCTCCGTTCTGATATAGAACGGTGCCTCTCCCAGGGTAGCGAGCACCAGCGCATCGGCCAGTTTCACGGTCAGTTCCACCACCGTGCCGTCCGCCTTGCGCATATAGACACTGGTCTGCGGTACCTGGTCTTCCTTTCCCCACAGCACTGCCTTTTCCACCGTAGCCCCATAATGCTCCTTCAGCATCTTCAGCATCTGGTAGTGCACCGAAAGGTCCACCGCCTCCGGCGCATCCAGCGACACGTCCAGCAGGTCTGCTTCGTCGGCATTGATGATAGCCATGAACTTACGGTGCGGCTCTTCCTTCTCTTCCAGCATCATCTTGTAATTGTAGCCGTTTGCCATCAGCATATCCATTTTGTCCGCGTCCGTCAGCACCTCATCGAATGTCAGGTCCTTTACCAGTTCTACCGGGTTTATCATCTCTGTAATGTAGCTGACTTTCAGTTCTGTCAGTCCTTCGTTTCCTTTGAATTCCATAGTGAAATCTCATTTAATTGTTATTACTATTATGCTTATATTTAAATACCACTGAAAAGACTACGGCCACCACCAGCGCATAAGCTGCAAACACGAACCATGCGTAGCTCCAGCCTTCCACCTGCGGCGCCTGCGAGTTGAAGTCCACAAAGCAGTTCACCACCGCCTGCGCACTCAGCGTACCCACCGTAGCACCGATACCGTTGGTCATGATAATGAACAGTCCCTGCGCGCTCGAGCGGATGGACAGATCCGTCTCCTTGTCGACAAACAGCGAACCCGACACATTGAAGAAGTCGAATGCCACGCCATACACCAGCATGGACAGCACGAACATCCACACCCCGCTGCCCGGGTCACCCAGGCCGAACAGTCCGAAACGGAGCACCCATGCCACCATGGCAATCAGCATCACCCGCTTGATGCCGAAACGTCCCAGGAAGAACGGAATCAGCAGGATACAGCACGTCTCACTGATTTGCGAGAGCGAAATCAGCAGGTTGGCATGCTGCACGCCAAACGTGTCGGCATATTCCGGAATGGCGCTGAAGCTGGTGATAAACGGATTGGCAAACCCGTTCGTAATCTGCAGCGACACACCCAGCAGCATCGAGAAGATGAAGAACACCGCCATCTTGCGGTTCTTGAAAAGCAGAAACGCCTTCAGCCCCAGTGCCTCCACCAGCGACTTGCGTCCTCCCTGCGCACGGCTCACCGGACATTCCGGCAGTGTCTGGGCATATACAGCCAGCACCACGCCCCAGGCCGCACACGTAAAGAACTGCATATAGTTCGACTGGAATCCCAGCAAATCTACCAGCCACATGGAACAGATGAAACCGATGGTGCCGAACGTACGTATCGGCGGAAACGCCTTGATGGTGTCCAGTCCCGCCTTATCCAGCGCCGTATAGGCCACCGAATTCGACAAAGCCAGCGTAGGCATGTAGAACGCCACGCTCACGGAGTAGAACGAGAACAACGGTGCAAATTCCACCTGCGGTCCCGTAGTCATGGCATAGTAGCCCGCTCCTCCCATAAACAGGGCTGCCAGCAAATGGCTCAGCCCCAACAACCGTTGCGCCGGAACCCAGCGGTCGGCAATGATACCCAGCACAGCCGGCATAAACAGGGACACAATCCCCTGCATGGCGTAAAAAATTCCGATATGTCCACCCAGTCCCACGCCTGCCAGGTACGTACCCATCGAAGTAAGATAGGCCCCCCACACAGCAAACTGCAGGAAGTTCATGACAATCAGTCTCAGTTTCATGTTCATATACTCATAGATTTATTAAAGGTTATTTCATCATCGTAGCCAGTGAAGCCAGCATCGTAGCCAGCGAAGCAAACGAAGTCGCATTCGATACCACAGTGGCAAAATTGAACTTCTTCGTCTTGTTCGGCACCACGATTTCGCAGCCCGGCTCAATCTGTTTCTTTCCGCTGCCCTTCACCTCGGCCACCTGTCCGTTCATGTAAATAATGAACTTCTGGCTCTTCTTGGCGTTGGCAGAGTAGCCTCCCGCCTGGCTCAGGTAATACTTCACGCTCTTGCCCTTGGCATACGACACCGTGTTCGGCATCATCACCGCTCCGTTCACCTTCACCGTATTGTTGTATTCCGGCACCGTCAGCACATCGCCCTCGCGCAGCACCAGGTCGGCATCACCGCCCGGGTTGGCCAGCGCCGCTTCCAGGTCAATACCCACCGTGAACGTGCTGTCCACCTTCAGTCCCAGCGAAGTAGCCAGGGTCTCACCGATTTCCCGGCGCACCATCTTCACCACATCTTCCATGCGGCGCAGTTCCTCCTCGTTGGCCACGCGGCGCAACTTGGCACCCCGCACATACGCATAGCGGCTCACCCCTCCGGCCCGCTGAATCAGGCTGCTCAGGCGTTCGCTCTTCGTACTCAGCGTATACTCGCCACCATACAGCACCTCGCCGTCCACCGTCACGTTCACCTGCTCGTTGTAGCTCGGGCTGCGGCGCACGAACACCTGGTCGTAAGGTTGCAGTTCAAATCCCGCCTCGCCGTCCACCACGAAGCCGTCCTTCAGGCCGAACGAGAAATTCTGTCCGATCATGTCCGGTTCCGTCGTCCCTTTCGGGTCACGGATGCGCCGCGACACGTCCACACGCACCAGCGAAGCCGATTCCTTCAGTCCGCCCGCCGTAATCACCAGATCCTCCAGGCTCATGTGGTCGGCATACGTATAGCTTCCCGGTTTGTTCACCTCCCCGCTGATGGTCACCTTGCCCATGTCCTGCAAGTCGTGGATACTCGGAATATACAAAATGTCATTCTTCTGCAAGGCGATGTCGGGCGAAGTTCCCTTCAGAATCCCTTCGATGTCCACCGGCAGCACCTCCTTCGTCAGGTTTTCCCGTTCACGATACAGCACCGCGCGTCCCGTAAACGCATCCCCCAGCAGTCCGTCGGCCTTTTCCACCAGCTGGCGCACCGTGTTGAGCGAACCGCTCAGTTCGAACACACCCGGATGATACACCGCGCCCTTCACCTCCAGACGGTTGTTGAAGCGGTTCAGGATAGAATCCACCGTCACCACATCCCCGTCTATTAATTTAAACGCAGAATAGTCTATATCGTTCACCGTTTTTACGGAAAATTCTTTGCCATCTTTTCGTAACACCCTGATACTCTTCTTGTAAGCATCCGAAGAAAATCCGCCGGCATACTTCAGCAACGTCGCGGCCGACTCCCCGTTCTTCATTTCATAGAACATCGGGCGCTTCACCTTACCCGTAATCTTCACCAGTTCGTCGTAGGTAGGCACAATCACCACATCGCCGTCCTGCAGGCGGATGTCGTCCTGAATCAGCCCCTTCATGATGTACTCGTACACATCCAGCCGAGCAATCGTCTTTCCGCCGCGGGCCACCTGCACGTTACGCAAGCTACCGATGTCGCTCACCCCGCCCGACGCATACAAGGCATGAAACACCGTCGAGAGCGACGACAAGGCATACGTACCCGGCGCTCTCACCTCTCCCATCACGTTCACCTGGATGGTGCGGATGTTCCCCAGCGTCACCTGTATGTTATTGGCCGAATCCGCATAAATCTTGCCCAGTTCCTGCTTCAGCAGCTGGCGGGCATCCTTAATGGTCATGTTGTTCAGGTATACCGGACCCAGATTCGCGATGTTCACGTAGCCGTCGGGCGAAATCTCCAGCCGCATGGTATTCTGGCTGGCCCCCCACACGTCGACAATCACCTCGTCGCCCGGTCCCAGCCGGTAGTTCTCCGGAGTAGCCATGTTCAGGTTCGGCTGGAAAGTAAGTTTGTCAATGTTGAAAATATTGCGACCGAACACGTCATTCTCGCTGGCTGTCGACACCTTCAGCTCCTGACGTTTCTTCATGGTCTCCTTCATCTCGTCCGTATTCGCACCTTCAAGGGCCGCCTCTCCGTCAGTCGCATTGGCCACCGTCGTCTTCCGCGCCCTCGTACCGGTGTCCAGTCCCGAAGCGTCCCCCGTCAGCGAAGAAGAGCCCGAAGTGGAAGTGCCCGAATACTGAGACTTCAAGCGCAACAACTGTTCCTGAGTAGCCCCCTTTGAAAGCAGTTCCATGGCAATGGTCTGCTGGTCCTTCCCCTGCTGAAGTGCTTGCTGTACATATTCTATCACCTGGCTGTCGGTCATTCCGCTTTGGGCATACACAGCCGGCCCTCCCAGCAGAAACAACCACAGCACAACTCTAGCGAACTGTTTTCTCATTTTATTGTCTACGTTTTTGGTTTTAATGACAAAGATACATGAAAAAAAATAACCACCAAGCCCCCAGAGAAAGGAATTACGGCATGGGAACCGAAAAAATAGTAAAATCAGACTGTTCCCGCGGTCAATTTACAGGAAACATTCGGGCTTCAAAATATAAATAAAGTTAACAAGATGCATTTTTCTGTGCATTTTATATGTTAGATAACATAAAACCCTTACCTTTGCACTGTGTTTTTCATGGTATTAGATTTAAGGTTAATGAAGATTGGGAGTCTGGGAAGATTCCCTTTTTTTATTTTTGTCTTTTAGACAGTCACCCACGCTTCTTTTTTATCACCTGGTTAAACCACTGGTGAAGCAGCGTCCACGCCACCAGGTCAATCACGAACACCAGCGTATTGTTCATATACTGTATGGCCGTGATGGTAAACGCACAGAAGCAGGCCGACATCAGCTGGATAGTCACCATCGCCTTGCGGGGCGAGAAACCCATCTCCAGGAACTTATGATGAATATGTGTCTTGTCGGGCATGAACAGCGGCCGTCTGTTGCGCGCACGGCGCAGCACCACACGCACCACGTCCAGACACGGCACCATCAGCACGCTGAACGATACCAGCACCGGACTGCTCTTCACCCTCAGCAGCATTTCTGGCTCGTACATGCAGTATTTGATGACAAAAAAGCTCAGAATAAATCCCAGCGTCAAGCTGCCCGTATCCCCCATAAAAATCTTGCGCCCCATGTCGGCATTCCCGAACACGTTGTACGAGAAGAACGGAATAATCACCCCCACCGTCACGAACGCCAGCATGGCATAGCTCCACATCTGGAAATGCACGAACAGCACCCCGAACACCAGCAGTGCCACCATGCTCAGTCCCGAGGCCAGTCCGTCGATACCGTCAATCAGGTTAATGGCATTGGTGATGAACACCACCAACAGCATGGTCAGCGGAATGCCCACCGCCTCCGGAATGAGGTAAATGCCGAAAAGCCCGTAGAAATTGTTGATGTACAGGCCCGCCAGCGGAAACATGGCCGCCGAAACAATCTGCACCAGAAACTTCCGCCGGTAGCGCACGCCCACCAGGTCGTCGCCTATACCTATTATATATAGCAAGGTAAGTCCGCCCATCAGGAAAAGGAATTCAGACATCAGCGTTTCCGCCTCCCCCTCCTGCGGTCCGAGCCCTAGCACCAGCCGCAAGGCCGTAAACACACAGAGCGAAAAAAGAATCACCGGAAAAAACGTCACCCCACCCAGACGGGGCACCGGACGCTTGTGTACCTTCCGCTCATCGGGCACGTCGAACAGACGCTTCCGCATGGAAATAATCAACACGTTCGGAATAATGATACGGCCCAACGTCACCGCCGAGACAAAGGCCAGGATAACGATATACAGATTCTCCATAAATAATCTTGGTTGAATATTGAATATTATTGCAAAGTTACATTTTTATTTCATATCTGCAACAGAATCGCTTCCCGGCGTACATAAAAAAAAACGGGAGTCAAAGCTCCCGTTTCACCTCAAAGCAAGGACACGCCTTGGTCCACTCATCCGGTTCCACCACCCCGTCGCCGTCCAGGTCCGGACTCAGGTCACGGTGGCCCACCACCTGCGTGATGCCTGGAAAATCCGCCTTCAGCACCCTCACCAGAATCCGCAGCGAACGCTTCTGCAGTTCCGTGCGCGTATCCGCCGGTCGGCCCTGCTCGTCCAGTCCCCCTTCGTACGCGATGCCGATGCTCCGTTCGTTATAACCCCTGGCGTGTGCCCCGGCCCGTTCCACCGGACGCATGGTGCAGATTTCTCCGTCCGTGCGCACATAGTAATGATAACCGCAGCACTTGAAGCCCCGTTTCCGGTGCATCCTGGTCAGTTCAGCAGGCGAGAGCGGACTATCCGCCCTCGTTGCTGTACAATGAATCACAATCATGTCAATTTTTCTCATCACAATCCGGTTTTCTCCCGGTCAGGAGGCAGAGAATACACTTCAGTACCCTGACCACAATCCATTTTACCCTAGTCATTCTCACTGCACCTCATTAAGATTAAGCCCCCAGACCTTCGTCGGTTTCTTCTTCCTTCTTATACTTCACCGGCACCTTTTCGAAAGCCAGGTTGCCGATGGCCTCCTGCATCACCGTGCCCGGTCGGAACAACACGCGCACCTTGTCAATCAGCGCGTCCGTGTAAGTCTCCTCCGTGTCCGAACCGCCGCCGCTCAAGCTCAGCTGCAACGAGCCCAGTTCGCCCAGTCGCACGATTTCACCACCCTGCAAACCTTCCGACACGATGTCTTCCAGCGCCGTCAGCACCGCCATCACGTCGGCACGGGTCACGGTACACATCTGGTGGATACGTTCCGCTATTTCACGGATGCCCATCTCGCCGCGAGCCTGCGACTGTGCATAATACTTCACTTCACCGCTTTCACGGTCTGCCGGGTTCACACGTCCTACTACTGAATAAGTCACTGTCTTTTTCATAAGTCAATCAATTAATAGTTAATAATTAAAAGTTAAAAACGAAGACTGATGATTTGTTTTTCGTTTACAAAGGCAAAGATACGACGCGCCGTTCCCGCCGTGTAGACTTATGAAGACATGCGAAGAAATAAGAAGAAATAAAAATTTCAAGACCGTCAGAACAGCTCCACTTCCATGCAGGAATTCGGCTTGCTCACCTCGCCGTGCCGGTTTTTCGCCACAATCAGTCCGCAGCGCTTTGCATCCCCGTTGCGGTCGGTACGGTGCAGCATGAGCACCAGGTCGGCATCCTGCTCAATCGAACCACTCTCACGCAAGTGCTTCAGCTCCGGCCGGTGATCGAAAGTCTGCTCCACCTGACGGTTCAGCTGGCAGGCCACGATAACCGGACACTCCAGCGCACGGGCCAGCGCCTTCAGCCGTCGCGAGCACTCCGCCACCTCCTGTTCCCGGTTCCGTCCGGCCCTCACGTTCGTTCCCACCAGTTGCAGGTAGTCCACAATCACCATATCCAGTCCCCAGCGCGACTTCACCGTCCGGGCTCCGGCACACAGCTGGTCGATGCTCACATACGGCGTGTCGTCCACCATCAGGCGGCAATCCTCCATCCCCTTGGCCACATCCACCAGGTTCTCCACCTCCTGACTCGTCACGTAACCGCTCTTCACCTTCTTATACAAGTCGGGCACACGCATCATCAGCACACGCTCGCCCACTTCCTCGGTCATCATCTCCAGCGTGTACAGCAGCACCCGGTAGCCCTTCTCCGCGGCATGCATCGCAAACTTCAGCCCCAGCTGCGTCTTGCCCAGTCCCGGCCGTCCCGCCGTAAAGATCAGGTTGCCCGGCTGCCATCCGCCCGTCATGCGGTCCAGCTCCGGAATCCCCGTCGGGATGCCCGTCACCCCGTTCACGCTACGGCTCACCCGGTCCACGATGCGGGCACACGTCTTCTCCATCATCCCCTTCATGTTCGTCAGGTGATCTTCCAGCGGCGAGCCCTCACGCAGTGCCATCAGGTCGTGCATCATCCCGTCCAGCACCTCATAGATATCCTGCGTCCGGTCGGCAGCAGCCCCCAGTCGCTTTGCCAGGCTCTCCACCACCGAGCGGCGCAGGTAAAACTCATACACCACGTGCACATGTTCCCAGAGGTGCGCCGAACTGGCCAGGTTACTCGTCTTCCTGGTCACCCCGTACGGGCCTCCCGCCTCCTCCAGCCGTCCCATCTCGGCCAACTTATGCGCCACCATCAGCAAGTCAGGCTGCAAGCCCTCCTTCACCAGCGCCTCGATGGCCTCCCAGATATAGCGGTTGTCCTTCTTGTAGAACATCTCCGGCCGTACAAATCCGATAATCTCGTTCAGTGAATTCGTTTCCAGCATGGCAGCTCCCACCACTGCATCCTCCAGTTCTTCCGCATGCAGCAAATTCAACCCAAAACAGTTTCTCTCATCATTCATCAAAGTCTCTTTCATGGTTTTTTATTTTAAGATTGTATTTTGTTCAATATCTTCCGGCATCAGATATGCCTTATAACGCAAATAATTCATGGCTGTTTTCACAAAGCGCATATCACTCAGCGAGCGGAAATAACGCTCTATATGCTTCATGACCAGCCTTCGCTCCCTTCCCGTCATGCGGTTCCACTCCGACAGCGCCGGATAGAAATCCGTGCCGTCGCGCTCCAGCAACGCATAGTAGCGTTTCCAGAAATCGAAGAAAGCCACCTTCTCCTTCGGTTCCACCGGTCTGCCCTGTCCGCCCGTCAGCGCCTCATAGAAACACATCGTCAGCTTCGACTTCACGCCCGGCACCACCTCCATCTCGAGCACGCCCAGGTCGCGCAGCGTACGCAGGAAGTCCCTCACCGCATGCTTCGACCACATGAAGCGGTCGGCCAGTTCGCCCGAGGTGCAAGTCATCTGCCCCCGTCTCAGCGCCTCCTTTCCCTTCCGGTTACAAAACTCACAACGGACATACAGGTACATATACGCCTGTGCCGGGGTAAAGGGCGTGCCCGTATCGAGCACGCGCCCCAGTAAATTCCGCGGCACCACCAGGTAACCGCCAGTTCCCATACCCTTGAAATCATCGCTCAAATTTTTAATACTTTTCATGTTATTTTATTTAAATATAAGCATACCTCTCCCAGCCCGTGAAAAAACCATACTTTCACAAGTCACAGAAATAAACACAATGACGAACGGCAGAAAAGATTTTTAGACTTTCAATTAGAAATTATAAAACTGTTTTTTCAAACATTTTTCTTTCATTCGAAACCATTTTGTTTCATTTTTCGCAACAAAGGTTGGCAAAAATTTTCTAATACAAAAATATTTCGGAAGTTTTTTGCAGAAAAATTTTTTCCGGCCCTCCGCAGGCTTCCGCCCTGTATGCCAGGGCGTTTCCACCCACCTGCCAAAACTCCGCAGGGTATTCTTCACACCCCTTTCCGCGCAAAACACACGCTTCCAGCAGGTTAAAAACCAATTAACAGATTTTAAGCCAGACTTCTGAACCAGGCCCGCGCGCCCACCTTTATTTTATTAATTAAATCCCCCTCTTAAAGGGCGAAGATTTTTCAAAAAATCCGGCTGAAGCCGGCAAAGTTTCCGCTCACGGTTCCCCTAAAAATTTTACGATCAGCTCCACCTCCGGCTTCAGGTAAAACCGCCGGTTTTTGTCATAGCCCGCCGCTTCGAGCGCTTTTTCCAGTTCGGCGCACCGCTTGATCCAGCGGGCCAGCCCCTGCAAGGCCGTTTTCTTGCCCGCCTGCGGAAAATACAGCTGGGCCAGCTCCGTTTTTCGGTACACCCTGGGGCGGAACGGCGCGTCTTCCACCTCCGCCGCCGTTCCGAATCTCGTTTTCTGTTGCATGTAGTTCATATTCTATTCCTTTAATTTATTGTTATAAATTTACTCATTTTCAGTGAGATATACAAGTTTTTCACCCGTTTTTCAAACGATTTTCCCATCTTTTTTCACGCTCCTGCGCACCGCCTTTTCCGGAAACGCCAGCACGTTCCCCTTCAGGCGCAAGTGCATTTCACCCGAAACGCAAGTACGTTTTTCCTCAAACGCCGAAGCATTTTTACACAAACACACCCGCGTTTTTTGTACAAACATACATATCCATGCCCCAGAGGGCAGAAAACCACGCAAAAACGTTGCTTTCCAACAAAATAAATATTACTTTTGCAACGCTATTACAAAAAACAAGAGTTTACCTTCCCGGCCTTGTGCATGGGAGCGGTAACGGCGAAGCACGCCCTGAACACATGGATTGTGCCCCGCCGACAAACGAAACTGGAAATTTAAAGACGTAAAGAGATATGAGATTACACAAAATTGCCTGCCTGGCGGTCGCACTGACGCTGACAGCCGGATGTACATCCTACAAGAATGTACCCTATCTGCAAGACCCTGAAGTGGTAAACAACTACGGAAAAGAGATTCCGCTCTACGATGCCAAAATCATGCCGAAAGACCTGCTGAGCATCACCATCAACACCACCGACCCGCAGGCATCCGCTCCGTTCAACCTCACGGTACAGACTCCGCTGAATGCGGCACTCACCAACATCAACACCACCACCCAGCCTACCCTCCAGCAATATCTGGTGAACAACAAGGGCGAAATCGACTTCCCTGTACTGGGTCGTTTGCAGGTGGGCGGACTTACCAAGAACCAGGCAGAAGACCTGATTCGCGAAAAACTGACTCCTTACCTGAAAGAAGCGCCCATCGTGACCGTGCGCATGGCCAACTATAAGATTTCCGTGCTGGGCGAAGTAACCCGCCCGGGTACCTTCACCGTGAGCAACGAAAAAGTAAACGTGCTGGAAGCCCTGGCCATGGCGGGCGATATGACCGTGTATGGCGTACGTACCAACGTAAAGCTGATTCGTGAAGACGCCGACGGCAAGCGCGAAATCAAGGAACTCGACCTGACCAAGAGCGACCTGGTGCTGTCGCCCTATTTCTATCTGCGTCAGAACGACATCCTCTATGTCACTCCGAACAAAACCAAGGCCAAGAACTCTGACATCGGTAACACCACTACCACCGTTATTTCGGCCACTTCCATCCTGGTATCCATTGCCAGCTTGATTGTCAATATCCTTCGCTAATCCATTTACTAATTTTTCGCATATAGCTGTTATGACTGAGCAAAACATCAACAATATGACGCCGGAAAATCCGGAAGAAAACTCGTTCAACCCCTATGCTCTTATTTTCAAGTATCTGGTGTACTGGCCCTGGTTTGTAGCCAGCGTACTGGTGTGCCTGGTACTGGCCTTTGTATACCTGCGCTATCAGGCACCGGTATATAACGTGACTGCCAGCGTGTTGATCAAGGAAGAAGACTCACGCAACCGTTCCATGGGAGCTGCCGGTGGCGCCTTGGAGGCCTTTCAAAGCATGGGCGGCTTCTCTATGAGTAACAACTTCGATAATGAAGTGGAAATACTCAAATCACGTACCCTCATTAAAAAGGTCATTACCAATTTGGGGTTATATATTTCTACTGGAGAAAAACGTTTCTTTGGCTATAATACCACACTTTACAAAACTTCTCCATTGGAGGTATACATGTCCCCTGAAGAAGCAGAAAAGCTGGAAGGTAACATCAAGTTACACCTCACCTATACTCCAGACAACCATCTGAAGGCCAAAGCAAAATACGTATTAAACGAAGAAGAGTTCGAGATTGAAAAGTCTTTTGACAAGCTGCCGGCAGTCTTCCCTACTCCAGTAGGTGTAATCAGCGTAACCACTAAAGATTCTTTACTGACCGAATGGCGGAAAGAGAACAAGGAAGACCTAGTATTGATAACTTATATCAGTTCGCCTACAGCCGTATCCAAGGCATACGGGGAAAACTTGAATGTGGAAGCAACTTCCAAGACAACCACCATTGCAAAGATGGCCCTACAAAATACAAGTCGCCAACGTGCCATTGATTTCATTAATTGTCTGGTGGCATTCTATAATCAGGATGCCAATGACAAAAAGAACGAAGTGGCCATGAAATCGGCTGAATTTATTGAAGACCGTATTCAAATTATCAACCAGGAACTAGGTACTACCGAAACCCAATTGGCCGACTTTAAACAAAAATCAGGCTTGACCGATTTAACTAGCGATGCAAAATTAGCACTAGAAGAAAATTCCAAATACGAACAGATGCGCATTGAGAACCAGACACAAATCCGTTTAGTGGAATTTTTACGCGACTATATCAACAATCCGGCGAATACACACGAAGTTATTCCGGCTAATGTAGGACTCAAAGATCAAGATTTAAGCCTGCTGATTGACAAATATAACTCTATGCTGATTGAACGCAAACGTTTGTTGCTGACTTCTTCCGAGACCAACCCCGCCGTGGTCAACATGAATACTGGCATTGAAGCTACCCGCCATAATGTGCAGACCACTGTGGCCAGCGTATTAAAAGGACTTCAGATTACCAAAGCTGATTTGGAGCGTCAGGCTCGTAAATTCGAGGGTCGCATCAGCAGTGCTCCCCAGCAGGAAAAAGAATTCCTGAGTATGGCCCGTCAGCAGGAAATCAAGGCACAGCTTTATATCATGCTGTTACAGAAGCGTGAAGAAAATGCCATCACTCTGGCAGCTACTGCCACCAATGGACGCATCATTGAAGAAGCCTTGCCTGACAAATATCCGGTATCTCCGAAAAAGAAAGTAGTCGCACTGGCTGCCCTTATCTTAGGACTGGCAATTCCGGTGGGATTTGTGTACCTACGTGACCTGTTGAAATACAAAATTGAGAACCGAGACGATGTAGAACGCATCACTACAGTAGGTATTCTAGCCGAGTTACCGAAATGTGCCAAACCGGAAAAAGGTGCCATCGTCATCCGCGAAAACAAGAACGACATTATGGAAGAAACGTTCCGCGGCCTGCGTACCAACCTTCTCTTTATGCTGGGCAAAGACGACAAAGTGGTTCTCTTCTCCTCCACCCAGCCGGGTGAAGGTAAGTCCTTCGTAGCAGGTAACACGGCAGTCAGTCTGGCATTCCTGGGTAAGAAAGTGATTGTAGTCGGTATGGATATCCGCAAGCCCGGTTTGAACAAGGTATTCAATTTGAGCCGTCGCGCCGAAGGTATTACCAACTACCTGAGCGACCCCGAGAATGTGAACCTCTTCGATATGGTACAACGTTCTGACATCAGTCCGAACTTGGATATCCTGCCCGGTGGTCCCGTACCTCCTAACCCCACCGAACTGGTAGCCCGCGATGTATTGGATAATGCCATCAACCAGCTTAAATCCCGTTACGATTACGTCATTTTGGATACTGCCCCTATCGGTATGGTGACTGATACCGCCATTATTGGCCGCGTAGCCGATATGTGTGTATACGTCTGCCGCGCCGATGTTACCCCAAAAGCCGGTTATGAATACATCAATGTATTGAAGAACGAACACAAGTTCCCGAAACTGGCCACTGTTATCAATGGCATTGATATGAGTAAGCGTAAAAACAGCTATGGTTATGGGTATGGCAAAAAGTACGGTTACGGAAAAGGATATGGATACGGATACGGATACGGATACGGATATGAGGCCGAACAGAAAAAAAAGAAAAAGTAAAAATGACCATAACATCTCTCTTTTTTTAGAGAGATGTTATTAAATAAATTCAACCAAAAGAGTATTAAAATCGGAAGTAACACTAAACTATAAAATCTATCTCTCACCTATAAAAATTAATATAAAACTAGACAAACAATAGGCCGATAGATATTTAAAATAAAAGGAATTTTAGTTCTGCAAGAAAATATTATTCTATTAGTTACTTTTGGGTCGCAAAAGGAGAGCGCCATCTGCAACACAATAAAAAACTGAAGATGTCATCTGTAAAAAAAGATTTAATAACAGGAGCTGCATTTACAGCTATCGCAAAATATTCTGGTTTAGTTGTTCAACTAGCAATCACTGCTATTCTAGCCAGATTAATATCCCCAAGTGATTTTGGAATTGTAGCAATTGCTACTGTCTTTATCTTTTTCTTTAACATTCTTTCCGATATAGGCATAGGTCCTGCTATTATTCAAAATAAAACACTTAACAATGCTGATGTAAACAATATTTTTTCATTAACAGTATATTTAGGAATAATCTCATCTACAATATTTTTTATTGCCTCATGGGGAATAGCAAGTATATATGCAGTTCCTCAACTAAAAAACATTTGTCAATTACTCTGTATTCCAATATTGTTTTATAGCCTAAATATAGTTCCAAACGCTCTTCTTCTAAAAGAAAAAAAATTTAAATTTATAGCAATAAGAACACTTATATCTCAAATTGTTAGTGGAACTATAGCCGTCATCTGTGCATTTTGCAGTTGGAAGATTTATGCCCTACTTGTAAATCCAATCTTATCAAGTATTATTATTTTTATATTGAGTTATAAAGTAAAACCACAAACTTTTCTATTTAAAATAAAAAAAGATTCGATTCTAAAAATATTTTCATTTTCAATATATCAATTTCTATTTAATATACTAAATTATTTTTCTAGAAACCTTGATAAATTACTCATTGGAAGATTTTTAGGCATGACACCTTTGGGTTATTATGATAAATCATATAGATTAATGATGCTACCTTTACAGAATATAATATTTGTAATAAATCCTGTATTTCAACCTATTTTTTCAGAATTCCAGGATAATATACCTAAACTAAGAGAATACTATCTAAAAATATTAAGATTACTATCTTGGTTGGCATTCCCTATATCCATTTTAATATTTTTTATATCAAAAGAGCTAATTCTATGCTTTTTTGGTGAGCAATGGGAAAATGCTATTCCTGTATTTCAGATTCTATCATTAACTATATGCATGCAAATTTTAATTTCAACAACTGGTGCAATATATCAATCAGTAAATGCAACTAAAGAGTTGTTTATATCTGGCTTGTGGGGAGCAATATTTCTTATCCTTGGGTTTAGCATACCAATTATATGTTACAAAACAATTGAAGCAGTTGCCATAGGATATGTTCTAGCTCAAATAGCAAATTTCATTCAATGTTTCTGTTTACTTTTTAAGAAAATAGATTATAGTTTTTATAGTTTCCTTAAAGATTTAGTACATCCGCTAATTATTAGTGGAATATTAGCAATTTTAATGTGGATAATCTTCAGTAATATGGAAATAGCTAATAATATAATTTCACTTATCACAAAATCATTACTATTCTCAGTATCATTATTAAGTTATTTAATATATATAAAAGTTATCAATCTCAAATCCATACGTAACTATATTCATAAAAAATGAAAATACTATTTGCATTTGACAATCCAGAATTTGCACTTAATCCATATGTGAATACGCTTATCACGGGATTAAAAAAGATAGATAAATCTTTAGATATACATTCTTCAATTGTTGAATTTTGGAATACAGCCATAAGATATGACATAATCCATATAATGTGGCCAGATATGCTTTTAAAAGCTAACGGCAAGAAAAAATTTAATGCAATAGAATTAGAAAACAGAATAAGAGAACTTAAGAATAATGGCAGCTGTATTGTATCAACTTGTCATAATTTAGGTCCCCATTACAATAGTGACAAAGATTATATTCTTGCATATAATTTTGTATATAAAAATAGTTCTATCATTTTCCATTTAGGCGAATATAGTTTAAATCTATTCAACAAGAAATATCCGGCATCACAAAATGTATATGTACCACATCATATTTATGACACAATATATACAAGAATACCATCTCATAGTGAAGCCCAAAAAAAGCTTCATTTATCTTCTAAGAATCAATATATATTATGTTTTGGAATGTTTAGATCAGATGATGAAAGAAACATGATAATAGAATTATCCAAGAAGCTAAAAGGTAAAAACATAAAAATATTAGCTCCTACATTTTCTTATGTTGCAAAAAGAAAAAACATGTTTGCAGAATTCACCAGACTCATAAAGTATATAAAATATTCGATTAAATACCCTAACATAATTAAAAGAATAGGACTTGTTTCCAATGAAATGCTACCCTATTTTTGTAAAAGTTGCGATATTGCTCTAATTCAAAGAACACAAATATTGAATTCTGGGAATTTACCATTAAACTTTTATTTTGGGAATGTTGTTATTGGCCCCAATGTAGGAAATGTTGGGGCTATCCTTCAAGAAATGCATAATCCAACATTTGACATAAATGATATTAATGCAAGCTTATATTCAGCTGTAATGAAAGGACTTCAATTAGTTCAATTGAACATGGGTGAAGAAAATAAAAAATATGCATTAAATCATTTTTCCACAGATACGATTTGCAATAAATTATTAACCTATTATAATGAAATTACAAAATGATAAAATATACTATAATTATTCCACATCATAACATTCCTGAATTACTTAAAAGATGTATTGATAGTATTCCTAATAACCCAGAAATTCAAATAATAGTTGTCGATGATAATAGTAAAGATGGGAATAACTATTTAAAAAAATACTCATTTCTCAATAGAGATAATCTTTTATTCATTTCTACAAAAGAAGGAAGAGGTGCAGGATATGCTAGAAACATAGGGTTATCAAAAGCAAAAGGAAAATGGTTATTGTTTGCAGATGCAGACGACTTCTTCACAAATGATTTTTTAGATCTTATAGAAGAAAATTATAATTCAGAAGCTGATGTTATATTTTTTAATGTACGGAGTGTTTATTCTGATAATATAACTCAAGAAGGAGAAAGAAATATAGCAAAGCAGAAACTTTTTAACGAATATAAACAGACAGGTTATAAAGATAATTTTCGGTTACGATATCCTGAACCTTGGGGAAAAATGATAAAACATGATTTAGTCTTAAAAAATAATATAAGATTTGATGAGACCAGAGTCGCAAATGATTATTACTTTTCTGTTAAGGTAGGCTGTCTTGCACAAAAAATAAAAGTAGTAGATAAACCCTTATATGTCATTACTGTTCGACGAGGTTCTTTAAGCTATTTATACGGAGATACTAAGGACAAATTAATAACAAGAATTGAAGTTGGTGTTAGAGTTTATAAATTTATCTCAAAAAAAGGTTTCAATGAAAATCCTATGCCCATACGAGGTCTTATGGTGCTATTATTAAAACATTATCCATTTACATTCCTCTACAAATTAATAGAATTGTCATTTAAAGGAATTCCCATTCATACATTACTCTACCAAATATTTTCTCCTAAATATCGAAATTCAAATGACTGAAACAAACATACTCTATATTAATATAGCTTTGTACACTTGCTTCACTTTTTATTTTTATTTAAAATATGGATTCAAGAATCTAAGTACAATTGCGAGTGGCGCATACCTAGTTTGTTCAATAGTATCATTACTATATTACAATACCCCATTATTCCTCATATCTTTCTCTAACACAAACGAAATAAAATGGGAAGGGATGTTATGGCTTGCTATATTTAATTTTTTATCATGTAATTTGCTAAGAGGATTTGGTTTTCAAGTAAACACGACGATTACCGGATATAATGATACTTTTTTTAGAAGACTACAAAAATTTATCATTATATTATCCTTGATTACATTAATATTCCAACTTCCATCTGCAATCATGAACTTATTAACGGGAAATTTGAGTGATATTCGCAACGCAACCTATACAGATGGAGCACAAGTATCTAGTAATATTGTAGTCAATCTAATAGGACGAATCTTTGGAGGATTAAATGTACTTCTACTAATCATACCTGCATTTAATTATTTTGTGTTACACAATTTCAAAAAAATAGATATATATTCTTTAATTATATATTTTTTACTATTTATATGTACCATGGGAGCTTATGTCAGCCGCTCAATTATTGTTTTTAGGCTCATTGATTGTGTTATACTTTACATACTCCTCATAAACTACATCAAATTTAAGAATTTAAAATATATCTTATTTCTAATTATTCCTATCGGATTCTTATTATCCAACATTTTTAGTGCTATTACTAGTTCTCGATTTGGTGATTCTGCATTCAATAAAACTGCTGAAATGGCAGCGAACTTAAGATACACAGGAGAAGCACAAATTAACTTTATGTCCATGATGTATGATGAAACAACTAATAACGCTTATGGATATAGGTCGTTGCCTTTATTTCGTAAAGCTTTTGGTCTAAATTACTTTGGGCAATATGGAATAGCAAAAGAAGATAACCTAGAATATCTCGATAAAATACATCCCTATCCAAATTATATTTTTTATACTGCAGGAGGAGATATGTATCTAGATTGGGGAAAATATCTTCCAATAATAGTACTAATTCTGTTAAACGTTACATATTATAAAATAAAAAGAAAAGATAATTTTCAGCTATTACTATGGGAATATTTTATTTCATTTTTTGTAATATATGGAGTCTTCTATGCTAGCTACCAAAACGAATCAAGCAACTTTTTATTACTTTTCTTAATATATATATACTATAAATATTACAATAAAAAAATCGTCTTAGCTCGCAAAAATAATGAATCGTTAGATAAAATCATTAATACATCAAAGTAGTACTATGCCAAATGTTTCAATCATAATTGTTTGCATGAACAATTTAAAAAATTTATACCCATGTCTAAATAGCATCAAAAAATACACATCCGTTTCTTTTGAGACTTTTGTTGTTGCCTACTTATTTAGCAAGGAAAATCTAGAGAAAGTAAAAAAAGATTTTCAATGGGTAAATTTTATTGAAAGCAATAAGATCAGAGGGTTCTCGGAAAATAATAACTTAGCTTTAAAACAAGCAAAAGGAAAATATTGTTTTATCGTAAATGATGATACAGAAATGACAATGCCCGTCATAGATTTTCTTGTAGAAAGTTTTAACCATTGCCCATCAGATACAGCGGTTATAAGCCCTGTACTTATTGATAAAGATAAGAATGTTCAAGTTTGCGGAAGACCATATTGGGGAATTAAAGAATATATATTATCTTTTTTCTCCTTATGGAATGAACATAAAAACGGAGGAAAATACGTTAACCAATCAGGTTTATTTAAAACTTATAACATTATAGGTGCATGTTTTCTTATTAAAACAGACATCTTTAAAGAAATTGGGTTTTTCGATGAGTATTATTTCTTTTGCCCTGAAGATTTAGCTGTATCAACACTGTTAAATAGCAAAAATTATTCATGTTATGTAAATTCTGACGTTAAAATCATTCATTATGAAGGAGGAACATCAAAAATCTCAAAATTAAAGATTGCAACAGCTCCAGCAGGTGCAAAAGGATCTATAAAATTCTTTACAAAAGGATCAATGATAAAATATTGTCTAATAGCACCTATAATAGTAGGAGGGTATTTACTAAAATATTTAAAAGCAAAAGTGCATACTAAAGAAAAATATGATGATGATTATATACGCTGTAAAGCATATATAAATGCAATTAATGCAATTTTATCAAAGAAAACGCCAAAGGAGTTATTTTCAAAACATTACAAAGATTTAACAAACAACTAATATGAATTATATATTTTATCAAACCAAAACAAAGTTTACCAACACAGGAGATGCTTTAATCAATAATAGCTTATTGTCGGTTTTAAGATCTTATGGAAAAATTAAAGCAAATTGTGGAAATGACATACCTATAGAGTTTATAAGACAGCTAGGTATAAATGAAGATGAAAAATTGAGTGGATACTCAGAATTTAATTTCATCTTCGCTGTATTAAAATATGCTATAAGGGCCAAACACAAGGGAGATAAAGTCTTTATATTTTCTGGATTAGGACACACTTATGGAGGATCATTTAAGAAAGTTATAAGAAACTTAATTGCAGGAATCTTATTTCCGGTATATAAACTTTTTGGTGTTAAAATAATTAGAATAGGTATAACATTAGGACCTATATCACACTTATTAGCTTTAACTGAAGTATTTAGAAGTTTCTTTATCTATAAATATCTTGTAAGAGATACAGCATCTTTGAACCTATGCCATAAAATAGGAATAAAAAAAGCTGAATTATGCCCGGATATGTCTTGGTTATACAAAATAAACACCAGTAGGGAATTAAATGAAACGAATAATGTAGTAGTCAATTTAAGAAATTCAACTTTGGATGAATACGTAGATAATAAATACATTGAAAATATAATCTCCAAATGTGAGCAAATTCTATATACAATAAAAAAATCTTTTAATAACGAACTAAATATAATAGTCACATATCAAGTCGCAGGTGATAAAGAATTTAGTTTCATAATATTTAATCATTTGAAGAACAAATTCAATGTAGAATTTGTTCCAACACAAATGAATCTAGATGATGTAGAAAAATATTATGGAAAGGCTCGTTATAATATAAGTAATCGTATGCATTCATTATTACTTGGATATAAGTTCGGGGCTTTACCTATCGCCTTAATTGATATAAAAGAACATATAAAGATTACATCTGCTTTTTACGATAGTGGATTATCCGAACTTCTCATTGACGTTAATTCAAATATAAATGGGACCGATAAAATAATAAATGATGCTGAAATTTTATATGAAAGACTAATTAAAACAGAAAAAATAAACCAAGCCCGTATCATAGAAAAATTAAATCATATTACGCAATGAATATATTAATCTTAAACCTCATTTTATATACAGCCGACAATAATAAGATTCCCAAAGTAAATTCAATAAAAGATACAATGATTTATAATATGTGTCTTGGATTTAAAATATTAGGGCATAATGTCGTCTTAATTGCAGCAGAGGATTTCAAACCGATACAAAAAGAATCTTTTGATTTTCCCATATATTTTGTAAAAACCAATTTAAAAAGAATTTTTCCGCCCTCTGTTTTGCCATTTTCTTATGAGCTAAAACAATTTCTTACAAAGAACAAACAAGACTTTGACTTGATTATATCAAGTGAAGTCTTTTCTTTTTCTTCTTTATTCGCGTCAATAATATGCCCTTTTAAAACTATTATTTGGCATGAACTAGCCCTACACCCAAACAGATTTCATAAAATACCTTCTAAATTTTGGTATAATGTTGTAGCAAATCTTTTCATGAAAAAAGTGCTTTGTATTGTACCAAGGTCTATTGAATCTTATAATTTTCTTAAAAATTATTTTACCAAATCAATCTCAGAACAAGTGATTGAACATGGAATAAATACAGATAAATTCACCTATTCAGAAAATAAAAAAAATCAATTTATTTTTGTTGGACAATTCATCAAAAGAAAAAATATCTTTAGCATATTAGATAAGTTCACCAGATTCTTAGAAAAATATGAAAATATATATAAATTAATTCTTGTAGGAAGAGGAGAACTTGAATCCGAAATTCATGAATATATTATTAAAAACAATTTATCGCATAATGTAACTATAAAAGGTTTTGTGAACCATGATGAACTAAATGTTCTTTTAATGGAATCTAAGGCTTTATTAATAGATACCTTACAAGATAATAATATGGTTTCCATACCAGAATCAATAGTCAGTGGTACCCCAATATTAACAAATGAAATTCCAACAAACTCCTATATAATTAAACAAAACGAATTAGGAATCGTGAAATCAGGATGGAATGAGAATGATATGCATTTATTATGTAAGTATAATAAGAAATTTGTAACTAATTGCATTAAATATCGAGATAAACTATCGAACATTCATTCTGCAGAAATGTTTATAGAAATTTTTAAGACATACTACTCAAAATGAAAATACTTCTTTCCAATAAATTCTATTACCGTCGTGGTGGTGATTGTATATATATGCTCAATCTAGAGCAATTATTAAAAAAACATGGACATGATGTGGCAGTTTTCGCCATGAGCTATCCGGAAAATCAGGAAACACCTTGGGAAAAATATTTCCCTGCCAACATGAATAAATTAATGGCATTCACACGTCCATTCGGCTCAAAAGAAGTTAAAAATAAATTCAACAAATTGTTAAACGATTTTAAACCAGATGTTGTCCATCTGAATAACATACATACTCAATTATCACCTATCATAGCGGAATTAGCTCACAATCGAGGAATAAAAGTAATATGGACATTGCATGATTACAAACTGCTATGTCCCAGATATGATTGTCTTCGTGACGGAAAGAATATTTGTGAAGCATGTTTCAATGGTAATAAAACTTTCTGCAAAACATACAAATGCATGAAAGGTTCTACCTTGGCTTCATTGATTGGTTATCAAGAAGCTAAAAAATGGAACATGAAAAGACTAGAGAACTGCACAGACATTTTCATATGTCCGAGTAAGTTTATGGCACAAAAAATGAAACAAGGGGGGGGTAATCAGAAAAAGCTAGTGTCTTTATGTAACTTTATTGATATAACGAAATGTCAACGGCAGCACTTTGAAAAAGAAGACTATTATTGTTACATTGGACGCCTATCTCATGAGAAAGGAGTCAAAACATTAATTGATGCTGCTAATAAACTACCTTACAAGCTTAAAATTATCGGTGGAGGACCACTTTTAGAAGTATTAAAAAGTATTGCTAATTCTAATATTGAATTCGTAGGTTTCAAACAATGGAATGAAATAAAAGAATTGGTTGGGAAAGCCCGTTTTTCGGTCATCCCCTCTGAGTGGTATGAAAACAATCCACTATCTGTGATAGAAGCTCAATGCTTAGGCACTCCTGTATTAGGAGCAGACATAGGTGGTATCCCTGAACTAATAGAAAATGAAATAACCGGAATGACATTTGAAAGTAAAAATACAGATGATTTAGTTCAGAAAATAGGAGTAATGTGGAAACACAATTTCAATTATGCACTAATTGCACAGCAATCACAAATGAAATATAATGCAGAAAACTATTATAATCAGATCTTAGAAATCTACAAAAAATAATATATTATGGCTAATAAAAACATTCCTTGCCCTACAGATGCAAGTATCATCTTAACTTATCGTTGTCCCATGCGATGCGTAATGTGTAACATCTGGAAAAACCCGACAAATAAGAAAGATGAAATCAAAGCTGCTGATTTAAGATCGCTACCCAAACTGAAATTTATCAATTTGACCGGTGGAGAGCCTTTTATCCGTGAAGATTTGGAAGAAATAGTAGAAGAATGCTATAAGCATACTGACCGCATAGTAATATCAACATCAGGGTGGTTTAATGAACGAGTAATAGCTTTAGCTAAAAAATTTCCTAACATTGGTATTCGCATATCTATTGAAGGACTTGCAGAGAAGAATGATGAGCTAAGAGGTCGTCAAGGTACTTTTAACAAAGCTATCCAGACATTGAAAACTCTTCAGAATATGGGGTTGAAGGATATTGGTTTTGGTTGTACCGTGAGCAACTATAACTCGGGAGATATGCTCAAACTCTATCAACTCTCTCTATCTATGGGATTGGAATTTGCGACAGCCGCATTCCACAATTCTTATTATTTCCATAAGGGAGATAACGTTATCACCAATCATGATGAGGTGTGCGGGAACTTCAGGCAACTCATCGAGTGGCAGCTCAAGGAAAAGAGTCCGAAGAGTTGGTTCCGTGCCTGGTTCAACATGGGACTTATTAATTATATAGAAGGCCGTAAGCGTATGCTACCCTGCGAAGCTGGTACAGCTAATTTCTTTATAGATCCATGGGGAGAGGTGATGCCTTGCAACGGTCTTGAAACTCGCATGGATGACAAGCACAAAGAAAACAAGCTGAAACTGGATGGTGACGACATGACTGTAGCCGAATATAATGAAAAATTAGCAGCCGATCCCAACAATGTATCCAATGATAAATTGAAGCCTGCGGAAAGTGACACACCAAAATCCTGGAGTATGGGCAATATCCACGATGCTGACTTCATGACGATTTGGAACAGTGAACAGGCAGCTAAAGTACGAGCAAAAGTACGCAAGTGCCCGAAAAACTGTTGGATGGTTGGTACAGCAAGTCCAGTAATGCACAAATATATCAAATATCCGCTGAAATGGGCCTTAAAAAACAAGCTTCGCTCTATGCAAGGTAAACCAGCTTGTCTGGACTTTAAGTATTGCAATGTAGGACAAGATCCTCAGCAAGGTGATTTGAACTTCGACAGATAATCATTAAATCAAAAGATGAAACTTGTTGTAACCGGAACACGTGGAATCCCTAATATCATGGGAGGGGTAGAAACGCACTGTGAAGAACTTTTTCCTCGCATTGCGGCTAAAGGTATTGACACGACAATAATACGCAGGAAAAGTTATGTGCATGATTCGCTTTCCGAATGGAAAGGAGTGAAATTATTGGATATCGATACTCCCAAAAAAAAATCATTCGAAGCTATCATTCATACATTCAAAGCTATATTAAAGGCAAAAGCATTAAAAGCCGATATTGTTCATATTCATGCTATAGGCCCTGCCCTACTTACTCCGCTGGCAAGATTACTTGGAATGAAAGTGGTTTTTACACATCATGGCCCTGATTATGACCGTGACAAGTGGGGATTTGCAGCAAAAACAATGCTGAAACTAGGAGAACGAATGGGAACAATGTTTGCCAATGATGTGATAGTCATTTCAAATGTAATCAATGACATCCTTGTACGTAAATATCACCGGAAAGACTGTCATCTAATCTACAATGGAGTACCAGAGCCTGAAATATGTGATTATCCTGAATATTTTACGGAATTAGGGATTGAAAAGGGAAAATATATTTTAGGCATGTGTCGTTTCGTTCCTGAAAAAAATTTACATCACTTAGTAGAAGCCTTTTCGAAAATTGACACAAAGGGATGCAAACTTGTATTGGCAGGCGATACAGATTTTGAAGATGAATACTCCAAACATCTGAAAAAGATAGCTAGAGAACACGGAGTCGTACTTACAGGATTCATAAAGGGGAAAAAGCTACATTCTCTTTTAACTCATGCCCGATGTTTTGTTTTACCTTCATCACATGAAGGATTACCAATAGCCTTGCTTGAAGCCATGAGTTATCATTTACCTGTGATCGTAAGCGATATTCCGGCAAATCTGGAAGTTGGTCTAAAAAAAGATGTATATTTTCAAGTAGGAAATATCAAAGAATTAACAGATAAACTTCGGAAAAATATAGACCAACCCTATCTTCCTATAAATTATGATATGTCTAAATATAATTGGGATAATATTGCAGAACAAGTTTCAGAAATCTATCAAAAATATATAAAATGAAAGGCATAGTATTAGCTGGCGGTAGCGGCACACGCCTCTACCCCATCACCAAGGGAGTCAGTAAACAAATGCTCCCCGTATTTGACAAACCGATGATTTACTACCCTATCTCGGTACTGATGCTGGCGGGTATCCGTGAGATTCTAATTATCTCTACACCCTACGACTTGCCAGGATTCCAACGTTTGCTGGGTGACGGCAGTAACTTCGGGGTACGTTTTGAATATGCTGAACAGCCTTCACCTGACGGATTGGCTCAAGCTTTCATCATTGGGGAAAAGTTTATCGGCAATGATTCTGCTTGTCTGGTATTGGGTGACAACATCTTCCACGGCAATGGTCTGAGCGCCATGTTGCGCGAAGCGGTTCGCACGGCTGAGGAGGAAAAGAAAGCCACGGTATTCGGCTACTGGGTAAGTGACCCGGAACGTTACGGAGTGGCAGATTTCGACAAAGACGGGAACTGTCTTTCTATTGAGGAAAAACCTCAGAACCCGAAATCAAACTATGCAGTGGTAGGTCTGTATTTCTATCCGAACAAAGTGGTAGAAGTAGCTAAGAATATCAAACCATCTGCTCGTGGGGAACTGGAAATCACTACAGTGAACCAGCGGTTCCTGGAAGATGGAGAACTGAAAGTACAGACTTTGGGCCGTGGCTTTGCGTGGCTGGATACAGGTACACACGACTCACTGGCAGAAGCTTCTACTTACATTGAAGTGATAGAAAAACGCCAAGGACTGAAAGTGGCTTGTTTGGAAGGAATTGCCTACCGTATGGGATGGATTACTGCGGACAAACTGCGTGAAGAAGCACAGCCCATGCTGAAGAACCAGTACGGACAATACTTGCTGAAAGTGATTGAGGAAGTAGAACGTACGGGGAAAGCAAACCTCGATTAATGAGTTAAAAGTTAATAGTTAAAAAGTAAAAGACTTATCTATTCAGATAAAATGGAAGTAATTAAAACTGCGATAGAGGGTGTGGTGATTATTGAACCACGTATCTTTAAGGATGCCAGAGGATATTTCTTCGAATCATTCTCACAGCGGGAATTCGAAGAGAAAGTGGGAAAAATCAATTTTGTACAGGACAATGAAAGTATGTCGTCCTACGGAGTGATGCGTGGACTGCATTTCCAGCGTCCACCTTACACGCAAAGCAAACTGGTGCGCTGTGTGAAGGGTGCCGTGCTGGATGTAGCTGTAGACATTCGCAAAGGAAGTCCTACTTACGGACAGCATGTGGCCGTGGAACTGACGGAAGACAATCACCGCCAGTTCTTCATTCCGCAGGGATTTGCTCACGGATTTGCCGTACTGAGTGAAACAGCCATCTTCCAGTATAAATGTGATAACTTCTATCATCCGGAAGCAGACGGGGGAATCAGCATTCTAGACAACTCACTGGGGATTGACTGGCGTATTCCGACAGAACAGGCCATTTTGAGCGAAAAGGATACCAAGCACCCGCTATTGAAAGACTTTGATTCGCCTTTCGAATTCGGAGCTTTCTAAAAAAGAGATTCTACACTTTTTTCATTCTTTAATTCTTCATTAAAAATGAATATACTTGTGACAGGCGCCAACGGACAACTGGGTAACGAGATGCGCCTTATCAGCAAAGAGATGACCGACCACTTCATTTTTACAGATGTAACGGAAGTGGAAGGACTGGAAACTACCCTACTCGACATTACCAATCTGGAAGCGGTAAAGGAAGTGGTAAAAACGCACAAGGTGGATTGCATCGTAAACTGTGCAGCCTACACCAATGTGGACAAAGCGGAAACAGACGTAGATTTCTGCCGCACACTCAATGCCAAGGCACCGCAAAATCTGGCCATCGCGATGAAAGAAGCTGGTGGTCTGCTGGTACATGTATCTACGGACTATGTGTTTGGCGGTGACCCTTACAACATTCCTTGTCGGGAAGACCAGAAAGGCACTCCTACTGGAGTGTATGGTTTGACCAAGCTGGAAGGGGAAGAAAATATCAAGGCAGCCGGATGCGACTACGTGATTATCCGTACAGCCTGGCTGTATTCTGAATTCGGCAAAAACTTCGTGAAAACCATGCTGAACCTGACGGCTACCAAACCACAACTGAAAGTGGTGTTCGACCAGGCAGGTACTCCAACCTATGCATACGATCTGGCAAAAGCCATTGAAGTCGTGCTGAAGGATTACGCCAAAGAACAGCCGGCATCGGCCTACAGCAAAACGGGAATCTATCATTTCAGTAACGAAGGGGTTTGTTCCTGGTATGACTTTACCAAAACGATTGCGGCTATGGCCGGTCACACGGAATGCGACATTCAGCCTTGCCACAGCAACGAGTTCCCAAGCCCGGTAAAGCGCCCGGCTTACTCGGTACTGGACAAGACAAAAATCAAGGAAACCTTCGGTATCCGCATTCCTTACTGGACGGATTCACTGAAAGTGTGCATCGAGCATTTGACAAAGAATAATTAACCCTCAAATTATCTTATTATGGCTACATTCAAACGTAACATATTGATTACCGGTGGTGCCGGATTTATCGGCAGCCACGTGGTTCGTCTTTTTGTAAACAAGTATCCGGAATACCGTATCATCAACCTGGACAAGCTGACGTATGCAGGTAACCTGGCTAACCTGAAGGACATCGAAAACCAGCCGAACTATGTATTTGTAAAAGCGGACATCTGCGACTATGAAAAGATGCAGGAACTGATGCAGCAGTATCAGATAGATGGTATCATCCATTTGGCAGCAGAAAGCCATGTGGACCGCTCCATCAAAGATCCGTTCACTTTTGCCCGTACGAACGTAATGGGTACGTTGTCTCTGCTACAGGCTGCTAAAGTGTACTGGGAAAGTCTGCCAGAAAAATACGAGGGGAAACGTTTCTACCACATCTCTACAGACGAAGTGTACGGAGCATTGGAACTGACTCATCCGGAAGGAGTGAAACCACCGTTCACTACCACGGCATCCTCTTCTGAACACCATCTGGCTTATGGAAAAGATTTCTTCTATGAGGATACGAAATACAACCCGCACAGCCCCTACTCTGCCAGCAAGGCAAGCAGTGACCACTTTGTACGGGCCTTTCACGACACCTACGGCATGCCGACCATCGTGACGAACTGTTCAAACAACTACGGACCATATCAGTTCCCGGAAAAACTGATTCCGCTGTTCATCAACAACATCCGTCACCGCAAACCGCTGCCGGTATATGGCAAGGGAGAAAACGTGCGCGACTGGCTGTATGTGGTAGACCATGCACGTGCCATCGACGTAATTTTCCACAACGGCAAAATTGCAGAAACATATAACATTGGTGGTTTCAATGAATGGAAGAACATTGACATCATTAAAGTAGTGATTAACACGGTAGACCGTCTGCTGGGACGAAAGGAAGGGGAAGATATGGACTTGATTACGTACGTAACCGACCGTCTGGGCCACGACATGCGTTATGCCATCGACTCTACCAAGCTGCAAAAGGAACTGGGCTGGGAACCAAGCTTGCAGTTTGAAGAAGGTATTGAAAAGACGGTTCGCTGGTATCTGGACAATCAGGAATGGATGGACAATGTGACGAGCGGTGACTATCAGAAATATTACGAAAGCATGTATAAAAACAGATAACTATGAATACAAAAATAAACATTGCTGTAGCAGGTACAGGCTATGTCGGCCTGTCCATAGCTACCCTACTCGCACAGCATCATCAAGTGGTTGCGGTAGACGTGATTCCTGAGAAGGTAGAAAAAATCAATAACCGTATCAGCCCGATTCAGGATGAATACATCGAAAAGTATCTGGCAGAAAAGGAACTGAACCTTACTGCTACACTGGACGGGGCTTCGGCTTACAAAAGCGCAGATTTCGTAGTTATTGCAGCTCCTACAAACTATGACCCGGTAAAGAACTATTTCGATACAAGCCATGTGGAAGAAGTAATAGATTTAGTTCTTGAAGTAAATCCAGACGCGGTAATGGTAATCAAGAGTACCATTCCGGTGGGTTACTGCCGCAGCTTGTACGTGAAATATGCAGAAAAGTTCCGTAACACTCCAGCCCTAGCTGGAAAGAAATTCAACTTGTTGTTCTCGCCGGAGTTCTTGCGTGAAAGCAAGGCTTTGTATGACAACCTCTACCCTAGCCGTATCATCGTAGGCTTCCCGAAATTCATTGACGGACGAGACGAAGAAAACGAAGCTATCAAAGCCATCGCTGGAGAACACTTAGAGGAAAAAGCGAAAGAATTTGCTGCTTTGCTACAGGAAGGTGCCATCAAAGAAAATATTGATACACTGTTTATGGGATTGAAGGAAGCAGAAGCAGTGAAACTGTTTGCCAATACTTACCTGGCACTGCGCGTGAGCTACTTCAATGAGCTGGATACGTATGCAGAAGTGAAAGGACTGGATACACAGGCCATCATCCAGGGTATCTGTCTGGACCCGCGTATCGGTACGCACTATAACAATCCGTCATTTGGATATGGCGGTTACTGTCTGCCGAAAGACACCAAACAGTTGCTAGCCAACTATGCAGATGTACCGGAAAATCTGATTCATGCGATTGTGGAAAGTAACCGTACACGTAAGGACTTCATTGCCGACCAGGTGTTGAAGAAAGCCGGATATTATGATTATTACAATCGTGGAGACTTCAATCCGGAAGCTGAAAAGCAATGTGTGATTGGTGTGTACAGATTGACCATGAAATCGAACAGCGACAATTTCCGTCAGAGTTCAATTCAGGGGGTTATGAAGCGTATCAAAGCCAAAGGGGCTTCGGTTATCATCTATGAACCGACACTGGAAAACGGAAGTACCTTCTTCGGTTCGAAAGTAGTAAACAATCTGGATGAATTCAAAGCTACCAGCAATGCCATCATTGCCAACCGTTACGATGCGTGTCTGGATGACGTGAAAGGAAAAGTGTACACTCGCGATATCTTTAGAAGAGACTAAAAAAACTATTCTGATAAAATCAGAATTTAATAAAAATTTCCCGTTTCTACGGCCCCAGAAATCCGCAGAAACGGGAGATTTTTTTTATTAACAGAATTATTCTTTACAGATATTACAGCATCTGTCTACCGCAGGAATCTGCTTCGGATGCGGCATCCTCATGCTCTTTATAGCTCTTCTCTGCTGCTTCGCTATGACGCTTAGCCCTTTCTGCGGCCTCGCTGGCTTCGTCCGGATCGTCTGCGTCTTCGGCCTTTCCTTTATAGAACTTAGCCTTTTCAGCTTCTTCAAGGTGTTTATCGTGCTCTTCTTGGGCTTTTCTCTTATTTTCCTGCAATTGATGGTTTAAGAAATTTCGGTCTTCCTCTTCTCTTCTTTCTCGTTCTTTTTGTTCGTGTTCCGACTCTTCGTTGCTGCTTTTCGGTTCGTCTTTTATAGGAGCAAACGGATTTTCTGTGGGGGCACTTGCCGGTCTTGTTTTTACTATGACTGCCGTAAAGTCACATTTCGGGCACTTCTCAAAATGCACACCGTCTTCTTCGGTGATCTTCAAAGTGGTATGACAGAGCGGACATTCGGTAGTTCCAGTCACGGTTTCCTCTCGTTTATACGTGTTAGTATCTACGTATCCGCATTCGTTACATCTTCCCTCCATGATGTAGGTCACATCGAGTGTGCATATTTTCTCTGGTATTCTGATGCCTCTTTCTGTTTTTCCTCTACTCCAGTCGTATACTGTTTTGGTATGAACGCGCCGGATAACCTTTTCGGTTGGGGCATAGACGCCGTTTTTCTGACACGACGGACATTTGTAGATGCTCTTGGCTGCATTTTCAGTACCCATTTCGAACGTCATGGATATAATGGTGAAGATATAGACCAGTACGATAATCCACCAGCTGTGGTAAAAATCGAGTAGTGCAACCGAATAAATATATATAAACGGCGCGCAGACTACCCATATCAGGACTTTCACTGATGTTCTTACGCTGAAGCTCTTTTCTCCCATCCAGTGGGATATTACACTGGCTGTTCTTGCTATCATCAGTATTACGAATCCCAGCAGAAAGAAGTTGATTCCTACAACAGTCAGTCTTTCCCAGATGCTATTGTCTCCCGTGATTGAGATGGACACATACATGTTCTTGCAAGCTATGGTTTCATAAAAAGGAAGCTTGCTGAATATGTTCGACGATCTTTCTTTCTCATTATACTGGATGTCTTGAATCACTCCCATCTGGTTAGTCACGACCTTTACTCCCTGCACTCTTTCGCCGTTTTCTAATCAAGGCTTGGCTATAAATACAAAATTACGAATAAAAACAATAAACCTGACTCCTAATGCTATCAGAAAAAAGATTCCGGTAAAAACACAAAGGAACTGGATCTCCGAACGGTACTCCATACGGATAATATCAAGGCATTTTTATGTATGGGTTTGGCGGTACGGTTCATATTCGCTATATTTGTGAAAAATTAAACCAAGAGATACCATGAACATGGAATTAAAGATAAGCAACTTCGGTCCCATAAAGGACGCCAATATTAATTTGGGTAATCTGACCTTTCTGATTGGACCGCAAGCCAGTGGTAAAAGTCTATCTTTGGAACTGCTGAAACTTATCATAGACAAACAGCACATTGTTTCCACACTCCGAAATTACAACTATATTCTACATAAGACGGATGCCAAAAATATACTGGAATGCTATTTCGGAGAAGGTTTGTCCGGACTTTTTAAGAAAAACACAAAAGTTTCCTGGTCGGGTACTCCTTTCTCGCCTCAAGATTTGCTGAAAATCGTTTCCCGTAAAAAAATCACGGACAACCCTAAAGAATCGGTCTTTTACGTACCGGCACAAAGAATACTTAGTATCGCAGACGGACGACCTAAGAACTTCATGGAATATGACATTTCTAATCCGTATGTATTACGAAGATTCAGTGAAACTTTACGAGTATTCATGCAAGGGGGGCTGGGTAATCCTGATACAATTTTCCCGATGAGAAACAGAATGAAACAAGCGGTAAGAAATTCTATCAAGGATACAATCTTTCATGATGGAAAGGTAGTGATTGACAAAACAGGGGAACAACGGAAAATGAAAATAGAAATAGACGACATGAAGATTCCGTTTATGGCATGGAGTGCAGGACAAAGGGAATTCATGCCTCTATTGTTGGCAATTTATTGTTTATCAGGCCCACCTACCCCGGTAATCAATAAAAGTGACTATCAATGGGTGATTATTGAAGAACCTGAAATGGGATTGCACCCGAAAGCTATACAGTCTATATTACTGGGAATTATTGAACTGGTCCAGAATGGATACAATGTGGTGATATCCACACATTCGACTACATTTCTGGAATTTGTATGGGCATTTAACAGCCTTCAATCGCTTACAGAAGAAAAATTCAAGGAGGCTATGTGTGAAATGTTCGATATACATATCAATACAACTACCGCAAACTTGTTTGATAATTTCAAGGAAAAAACAATCAAGACATTCTATTCGGCAAAAAAAACTGCTGCCGACGGTTTCACCTTTGCTGACATATCTACTCTTGATGCTTTCAGCGATGATACTGATGTATCGGAATGGGGTGGATTATCAAGTTTTGCAGGAAAATCATCTGATATCGTGAGCCGCTATGGAGAATAAAAAAAAGACAACGGTTTTTCAGCTGGCTGTAGAAAGTACACCGGATATCAAAATTGGATTTCGTGACGGACTACAGGCTTTGGGTACGAATGCTCAACGAATCACTGCACAAAATACCCGGAAACTGGAAGGAAGTGTGGATATTGATGCTTGTACACAAAGTTTATATCCTAACGAAGCACGGTGGGATTATGCCGTGGGGTATGACAAAAAGGCTTATTTCTTTGAAGTCCATCCGGCTGATACAAGTAATGTAAAAGAGATGATAAAAAAAGCTGAATGGTTGAATAAGTGGTTAACTCAAAAAGCTCCAGCATTAAATTCACTAGCCGCAAATAAAGTCCTTTACTGGATTGCCTCAGGAAGACAGAAGATTTTACCTAATTCACCACAGCATCGCAAATTATCACAAAGCAAAATTCAATTAATCAGTAACTGTAAACTCCCGTTATGAGCAATATTATAAGGAAAGATAACTGAGAATACTGGAAAAAGGTAAAGACGAAGAGAATATAGACCAACTATTAAAAATGTTTAAATCTAAAAATGGGACAATTCCTGATAATAGGGCTGAAACTGGAAGCCTGTGTCTACAAAGACAGAGTCAACAAATATGTAAATGAGAGAAGAACAGAAGCAGAGATACTATCCGAACTAGAAGAAACACTTCGATTGGGAAAGGAGTATGACAAACAAGAAAAAGAAGACTGTTATACTTACTCTCTGAAACAAGAAATCTGTGACAAGGAACTGCTCCCTTTTCTAAAGCATTTCTACGACCTGCGCTATACTGGAACAAACCGAGAAAGTGACTTTGTCATGGAAAAGCTGTCGGCTTTATCACCTCAGGAAAGACTGAATCTACTGAAACAAAAACAGTTCGAGTGCTTCCAAGAAAATGAAAAAACACATTACTGCTACCTGGATAACTGCGGATGGTTCGAGATTCCGGTCTATACGCGGAAAATAGTGTTAAGTATGGATGGAAAAATCATCATGGAATGCTACAACGAGATATTGGATTTCTTCAGGAGATGCATTGTCAAGCAATTGGAAAATTTCAGATTAGCTAAAACTTTGGATGTATACCTGAGCGACTGACAGTAACAACCTGTCAGGATTTCGTCGATGACAGAAAAGCCATCAGCATTATCCGAGCATTCCCCAACGAAGGGGGCAAGGTATGAGGAGCCTGCACACTGGACGGTTGGAAAATTTTATTCTTCTCTCAGCACGTTTTTCTGCGAATTATTCATTTTCTTTGTAGAAAGAATGACTGAAAACTGATTGCCGTATGGAAAATTATATTCGTTTTGACTGGGCCATGAAGCGTCTGCTGCGTAACAAGGCTAACTACGCGGTGGTGGAAGGACAGCTCACTACCCTGCTCGAGGAAAAGGTGACCATTCACAAACTGCTGGAAAGTGAAAGCAATCAAAGAGGATGAAATCAGAAGAATAGAACAAACTATATGAAAAAACTGTTGTCGCTGCCACCGAATCTGGTGGAGTGTTTTCACGATATCATGCACGCGGACAGCAAGGAGTGGTTCTGCACATCGGACCCGGTGGGACGGAAACTGGGCTCGGGGGGCGGTACGGCCTGGCTGCTGAATGCCTGCCGGGAGGAAGAGGATAAGAATGCCGCACTGGGCGACTGGCTGGCACGGGAGAAGCGTATCCTGCTGCATGCCGGAGGGCAGAGCCGCCGTTTGCCGGGCTATGCGCCGTCGGGCAAGGTGCTGACGCCGATTCCGGTGTTCCGCTGGGCACGGGGACAGAAGCTTACACAGGACTTGCTCTCGCTGCAGCTGCCGCTGTATGAGGAAATCATGGAGCGGGCGCCGGAAGGACTGCACACGCTGATTGCGAGCGGCGACGTGTACATCCGGGCAACGGAACCGTTGCAGGAGATTCCGGATGTGGATGTGGTGTGCTACGGATTGTGGGTGGACCCGGAACTGGCGAAGAATCACGGGGTGTTCGTGTCGTCGCGGAAGGAACCGGAGAAGCTGGACTTCATGCTGCAGAAGCCGAGCGTGGAGGAAATGGCGGGGCTGATGCAGGATTACCTGTTCCTGATGGACATCGGTATCTGGCTGCTGAGCGACCGCGCCATCGAGCTGATGGTGAAACACTCTACCGACAAGGACGGGGGCGTGAAGTTCTACGACATGTATTCGGAGTTCGGACTGGCACTGGGGGCGCATCCGCGCATCGTGGATGAGGAGCTGAACAGCCTGAAGGTGGCTATCCTTCCCCTGCCGGGCGGTGAGTTCCACCATTACGGTACGAGCCGGGAGATGATTTCGTCGACACTGGCGGTGCAGAACTGCGTGACGGACCAGCGGGCGATTATGCACCACAAGGTGAAGCCGCATCCGGCGGTGTTCGTGCAGAATGCGGAGATGGAGTTCCCGCTGACGGCCGACAACGCGGAGGTGTGGGTGGAAAACAGCCACGTGGGCAGGAACTGGAAGCTGCACAGCCGGAACATCATCACGGGGGTGCCGCGCAACGACTGGGCACTGAACGTGCCCGAAGGGGTGTGCATCGACGTGGTGCCGATGGGCGAACGGGAGTTTGCCGCGCGTCCGTACGGTTTTAACGATAAATTCAAGGGAAGCCTGAAGGAGGCTTCGACTACATACCTGGGCCGTCCGGTAACGGAATGGCTGGCCGAAAGAGGGCTGACAGCGGACGAAATCCGGGGCTGTGAGGACTTGCAGGGGGCAGCGATTTTCCCGGTGACGGACTCGATAGAGGACTTGGGCACGGTGCTGCAATGGATGACGGACGGCGGACAGGGTGAAGCCGGACGGGCTATCTGGATGAAGGCACGCAAGGTGTCGGCCGACGAGATTTCGGCGTATGCCAACCTGCGACGGCTGTTCGCCCAGCGGGAGGTGTTCCGCAAGGAGAACTGGAGCCTGCTGGCCAGGAACCAGGAACGGAGCGTGTTCTATCAGATAGACTTGCAGGAGGCGGCCGGGGCGTATGCCAAAGGGGGCATCGCCTTGCCGGAGGAACTGCCGGAGGGGTCTCCCCTGCTGAAGCGTATCAGCGACGCAATGTTCCGCGCGAAGGTGTGCGAACTGGAGGGCAAACCGGAGGCGAAGGAACTGGAGGCACGGGCGTTCGGCCTGATGCGAGAGGGACTGACCGGCACGATGGATTACCGTCAGCAGCCGAAGCTGTCGGTGTATGCCGACCAGATTGTGTGGGGACGCAGCCCGGTGCGCATTGATATTGCAGGGGGATGGACGGATACCCCACCCTACAGCCTGATGGAGGGCGGAAATGTGGTGAACCTGGCCATTGAACTGAACGGACAGCCGCCGCTGCAGGTGTATGTGAAACCGTCGAAGGAGTACCGCATTACGCTGCGCTCGATTGACCTGGGAGCCATGGAGGTGGTTTCCACCTACGAGGAGTTGCAGGATTACCGCAAGGTGGGCTCGCCGTTCTCCATTCCGAAAGCGGCACTGGTGCTGGCGGGATTCCATCCGGATTTCTCCACAGAACGGTTTGCTTCGCTGGAGGCACAGCTGAAGGCGTTCGGCACGGGTATCGAAGTAACCTTGCTGTCGGCCATTCCGGCAGGTTCGGGACTGGGTACCAGCTCTATCTTAGCGGCTACGGTATTAGGGGCGCTGAATGATTTCTGCGGCCTGAACTGGGACAAGCAGGGCATCGGCAGCCGTACGCTGGTGCTGGAACAGTTGCTCACCACAGGGGGCGGCTGGCAGGATCAGTACGGAGGTGTGCTGCACGGGGTGAAGCTGTTGCAGACGCAACCGGGATGGCATCAGGAGCCGAAGGTGCGCTGGCTGCCGGACTACCTGTTCACGAGCGACGAGTACCGCAAGTGTCACCTGCTGTATTACACGGGCATCACACGCACGGCCAAGGGCATTCTGGCAGAGATTGTGAAGGGAATGTTCCTGAACTCAAACCGTCACCTACATTTGCTGGAGCAGATGAAGGGCCATGCCATGGACATGTACGATGCCATCCTGCGGAATGACTTTGAGGAGACGGGACGGCTCATACGGAAGACGTGGATGCAGAACCAGCGGCTGGATGAGGGTACGAACCCGCCGGCCGTGCAGGCGCTGACGGAACGGATTGACGACCTCTGCCTGGGATACAAGTTGCCGGGCGCCGGTGGGGGCGGCTACCTGTACATGGTGGCCAAAGATCCGGATGCGGCCGTGCGTATCCGCCGGATTCTGACGGAGCACCGGGCGAACGACCGGGCACGCTTCGTGGAGATGCACTTGTCGAACAAGGGACTGGAAATCAGCAGGAGCTGACGGAACTGACTGCTGCCACAAGAAACTGAATATTGAATATATAACATTATTAAATAGAACTGACATCATGAAACAATTAAATATCGCCGTAGCCGGAACAGGGTACGTGGGCTTATCAATAGCGACTCTGCTGGCACAGCATCACCGGGTAACGGCCGTGGATGTGATTCCGGAGAAGGTGGAGAAAATCAATAACCGCATCAGCCCGATTCAGGATGAATACATCGAGAAGTATCTGGCGGAGAAGAAACTCGACCTGACGGCTACGCTGGACGGGGCTTCGGCTTATAAGAATGCGGACTTTGTGGTCATCGCGGCTCCTACGAACTATGATCCGGTGAAGAATTACTTTGATACTTCGCACGTGGAGGAAGTTATCGACCTGGTGCTGGAAGTGAATCCAGATGCGGTGATGGTAATCAAGAGTACCATCCCGGTGGGGTACTGCCGCAGCCTGTACGTGAAGTATGCGGGGAAGTTCCGCACCGTTCCTGCCCTGGCGGGGAAGAAGTTCAACCTGCTGTTCTCGCCGGAGTTTCTGCGCGAAAGCAAGGCATTGTACGACAACCTCTACCCTAGCCGCATCATTGTGGGCTATCCGAAGCTGATTAACGGACGGGACGAGGAGAATGAGGCTATCAAGGCCATTGCAGGGACAGACCTGAAGGAGAAGGCGCAGGAGTTTGCAGCGTTATTGCAGGAAGGGGCGCTGAAACCGGACGTGGACACACTGTTCATGGGACTGAAGGAGGCGGAAGCGGTGAAGCTGTTTGCCAATACTTACCTGGCTCTGCGCGTGAGCTACTTCAATGAGCTGGATACGTATGCGGAAGTGAAGGGACTGGATACGCAGGCGATTATTCAAGGTATCTGTCTGGACCCGCGCATCGGTACGCACTATAACAATCCGTCATTCGGATACGGAGGATACTGTCTGCCGAAGGATACGAAGCAGTTGCTGGCCAATTATGCGGACGTACCGGAGAACCTGATTCATGCCATCGTGGAGAGCAACCGTACGCGCAAGGACTTCATCGCCGACCAGGTGCTGAAGAAGGCGGGATATTATGATTATTACAACCGGGGGGACTTCAGTCCGGAAGCTGAAAAGCAGTGTGTAATCGGGGTGTACCGCCTGACCATGAAATCGAACAGTGACAATTTCCGTCAGAGCTCGATTCAGGGGGTAATGAAGCGTATCAAGGCGAAAGGGGCTACGGTAATTATTTACGAACCGACACTGGAAGACGGTACGACGTTCTTCGGCTCAAGAGTGGTGAACGACCTGGAGGCATTCAAGCAGCAGGCGGATGCCATCATTGCCAACCGTTACGACACGTGTCTGGACGACGTGAAGGACAAGGTGTACACACGGGATATTTTCAGAAGGGATTAGTTACAGTTAATAATTAATAAAGTAAAAATTAAAAACGAGAGGGTGTCTACCGTTATTAATTTTTCATTTTTCATTATTCATTATGAAAAGATATTGTCAGACACTGGAGCTCTATGACGATAAGGAGCTGATTGAAGCATACGTGGCGGAACATGCACACGTGTGGGAGGAAGTGAAAGCGGGTATCCGCGAAGTGGGTATCACGGACATGCAGATTTATATTGACGGGAACCGTCTGTTCATGATTATGGACACGACGGATGAGTTTGATATGGAACGGGACTATGCACGCCTGGCTACCCTGCCCCGACAGGCGGAATGGGAGGCACACATGGCGAAGTTCCAGAAGGCTGCACCGGGGGCAACCTCGCAGGAGAAATGGAAATTGATGAAACGGATTTTTAAGTTATAAGAATGTTTCACAGGTATTTCCCAAAACAAAAAGATGCCAATTTTACAAACCTATCCCTAAATTTTATGTCAGATAATATAAAGTAATGGTATAAAAGTAATATTTACAAAAAGGAAGTATGAGTTTACAATTTTTCTTTTCTATCTTTGCAATAAATATTTATTAGTGAATGTTTGCGAACATGAGTTTATTGAAATCATTGTTATTTATGGCCCTGGCAATTCCTGCTGCGGCTCAAGAAAATCCACAAGAATTCCACTATCGGGTAGAAGCTACTGCCACTGCATCGACGGGAACGTATGCCCCACTCTGGCTGACGGCGAACCGGTTTGGAATGGAAAGTGAAAAGCCGAACAGTGGATACCTGAGGGCGGGAATAGAATGGAACAAGAAGTTGAACAGAGGATGGCGTATTGATGCCGGACTGGATTTGGCAGGAGGCGTGAAACAGACGTCGGACTTCTGGATTCAACAGGCGTATGCGGATTTCTCATGGAAAATGCTGACACTCAGCATTGGCAGCAAGGAAAGAATGGGATTCCCGCTGGAAAAGAACAGTGATCTGACCAGCGGATGGATGGCGGAAGGACCGAACATGCGGCCGATTCCGCAAATCAGAGGGGAAATCAAGAATTATCTGGCTATACCGTTCACACGGAACTGGCTGGCTTTCAAAGGGCATCTGGCTTACGGAATGTTTACAGACGGTAACTGGCAGGAGGATTTTACTGCCACCAACCAGCTATTCGCCAAGAAAGTGATGTATCACAGCAAGTCGCTGATGTTCCGCCTGGGAAACAAGGAGAAGCTGCCCCTGGAATTTGAATTCGGCCTGTATATGGCCACACAGTTCGGAGGCGACCAGTACAAGAAACTGGCCAACGGGGAATCGGAACAGACCATTGACATGCCCGACGGACTGAAAGCGTACTGGCATGCCTTGTTCCCTACTGCCGGCGGAGAGGATACTCCGGAAGGGGAACAGGTGAACGTGGAAGGAAACATGCTGGGAAGCTGGAACTTCGCACTGAATTATTACTTCGGCGACTGGAAGGTTAGGGCTACGCTGGATCATTATTTCGAAGATCACTCGCAGATGTTCTGGGAGTACGGACGCTGGAAGGACGGACAGCTGGGCATTGAACTGTATCTGCCTAAAAACAAGTGGGTATCGGCCGTGTTATGGGAAGGGATCAGCACAAAGGACTCATCAGGACCGATTCTGTATGACGGCTTCTGGGGCTCTTTCTCGGACTTGCAGATGAGCGGCGGAGATGATTATTATAACCACTATATCTATCAGGCCTGGCAGCACTACGGACAGGGCATCGGCAACCCGCTGCTGGCAGGACCGATTTATAATGAAGACGGAAAAATCCGCTTCAAGAGTAACCGAATGAAGGCGCAGCATGTGGGCCTGTCCGGAAATCCGACAGAGGAATGGAAATGGAGAATCATGGCTTCGTATGCCCGTCACTGGGGCTCGTATGCTCACCCGCTGGACAAGATGCGGAAGCAGTTCAGCAGCATGGCCGAGGTGACTTATATGCCGCAATGGACCAAAGGATGGAGCCTGACCGCCACACTGGGAGTGGACCGGGGAAATTACCTGGGAAACAGCACGGGAGGCATGATTACACTTAGAAAAACAGGAGGACTGGGAAAATGAAAAAATGGATATATATGCTCATTACGGCTGCCGGACTGCTTGCCGGTGCAGCCGGATGTAAAAAAGCACCGATAAACAGTAACGTGGAGGGGTTTTGGATACTGGAACGATTTACCGTGGCGGAAACGGGGGAAACCGTGGAATGTGAAAGACTGTACTACAGCATTACCCGCATGGTGACGGAGGTGGCTGAAAAAAACGGCTCAAAAGGATATGGGGCTTACATAGGACGTACGGAATACCGTAACGGGGAAACACAGCTCGTAGCGAAAGACTTTAAGGTGAGAAAATCTACTGGTGACAGCGGACAGGATGCTCCGGTAGAGAAACTGAAGCATTTCGGTATCGGAAACCAACAGGAAACCGTTTTCGATATTGAATACTGCAACGGAAAGAAAATGACGCTGAAATCGGATTATGCCCGCCTGGAACTGACGAAATTCTAAGAAAAGAGAAAATCTTAGCTAAAAAATTTGGAAGGAAAGAAGAAATATCATTAATTTACGAATCATATCTTAAATTATTTAACATATATGAAAACAAAGTATGACACATACAACAGATGGGCCAGTTTTTTTATCGTAACTTGCGAAACACTGATTACAGGAGGATTGTTTTATGCATTGTTTTTAGCAACAGAGAGCACTCCATGGTATAAAATACTTAAGGCTCCGCACCTGCAGGTGATTCTGACCGTAATGCTCTGCTATTTTGTTTCGGCCATACAGATTGGTGTGGTACTTTACCGCCGAAAAGTATATGCTTACCAGATTATAGGACGAGTATTAAGAAGTACGATTTTCTTTGGGGTACTGTCGGGAGTAGTACTTGAACTGGGAAATTTTATGGATGCCTGGTCATACTTCTACCTTACATTCCTAGGGCTGCTCTTTGTATGTCTGGCTATCTTCCGTACCACCATGAGATGGGCGATAAAAAGATATCGTTCCAGAGGAGGAAATGTACGTTATGTAGTGCTGGTGGGTAGTTCGGAAAACAACCGGGAACTATATTATGAACTGACCACCCCGGACGGGATGGGATATCGTGTGAACGGCTACTTTGACTTCCTTCCTAATTCGGAGTTTCCACAAGAATGCCGGTATCTGGGACAGCCTCAGGATGTGGAGGAGTATCTGGAGAAGCACGGGAATACGCATTATCTGTTCTGCTGTCTGCCTTCAAAGGAGCATGTGATTATCCGCTCGCTGATTAATTATTGTGAGAATCATCTGGTGCATTTCTACAGTGTGCCGAATATTTATAACTACCTGCACAACCGCGTGTACTTCAACATGCTGGATAATGTGCCTTTCCTGAGCCTGCGACCGGACCCGCTGAGCAAGACCGGAAACAAGATTCTGAAACGGACGTTCGACATCGTGTTCTCACTGCTGTTCTTGTGTACACTCTTCCCTATCATTCTGATAATCGTGACCATTGTGACGAAAATAACCATGCCGGGCCCTGTGTTCTTCAAGCAGAAACGAAACGGACTGAACGACAAGGAGTTTTATTGTTACAAGTTCCGTAGCATGAAGGTGAACGCACAAGCCGACACACTGCAGGCGACCAAGGATGACCCGCGCAAGACACGCTGGGGAAACATCATGCGTAAGACGAACATCGATGAACTGCCGCAGTTTATCAACGTGCTGCTGGGTGACATGAGTATCGTAGGACCACGCCCGCACATGCTGAAGCATACGGAGGAATATTCAAAACTGATCAACAAGTACATGGTGCGGCATTTCGTGAAGCCGGGTATTACAGGCTGGAGCCAGGTGACGGGCTTCCGTGGGGAAACCAATGAACTGAAGGACATGGAAGGCCGCGTGCGCGGAGATATCTGGTACATTGAACACTGGAGCTTCGGACTGGACTTGTTCATTATCTACAAGACCGTGGCCAATGCCCTGCACGGTGAAAAGAATGCGTACTAACTAACAACATTAAATAAGAATAGATATGATTATAGCTGTTGATTTTGACGGAACGATTGTGGAACACCGCTACCCGGCAATCGGAAAGGAAATTCCTTTTGCAATAGACACGCTGAAGAAATTGCAAGAAGAAGGACACCGACTGATTCTGTGGTCTGTAAGAGAGAATGAACTGCTCGACGAGGCAGTGGAGTTTTGCCGTCAGCGAGGATTGGAATTTTATGCGGTAAATACGAACTATCCGGAAGAACAGGCCGGACATCAGTATTTCTCCAGAAAACTGAAAGCGGATGTATTTATCGACGACCGTAATGTGGGCGGTTTATTTGATTGGAACAGTATTTACCGTATTATTCACTACCGTCTCAAATTGGCCGATCTGGTAGATGAAACTTTGGACGACAAGCTGGGAGAAGCAGTAGAAAAACGGAAACAAGAAAAGAAAAAGAAACAGAGCCTGCTGGGCAGACTGTTTGGATAAAAGATATCCTGAGGAGAAAAAAGAAGCTGTTTCACGCACGGAGCATTCCGGCGGTGTGAAACAGCTTCTTTTATTTTAGCTCTTTTCCGAAAGGGGTTATTCTACGTAAAGCACCAGCCCCTTGAGGTATTCGCCTTCCGGATGGTAGATGTTGACCGGATGGTCGCCCGGCTGGGTGAGCTGGTGAAGGATGCGCACGCTGCGTCCGCTCTGTGCAGCGGCGGTAAATACGGCGTTACGGAAGTCCTGCTTGTTCACCACCTGCGAACAGGAGAAGGTGAAGAGGATGCCGCCCGGACGTATCTTTTCGAAGGCCTTGGCATTGAGCTTGGTGTAACCGCGAAGGGCATTGCGCAAGGCATCGCGGTGCTTGGCAAAGGCCGGCGGGTCGAGGATAATCAGGTCGTACTGGTCGCCCATGCGGTCGAGGAACTTGAAGGCATCTTCCGCAAAAGCCTGGTGACGGGTATCGCCGGGGAAGTTGAGGGATACGTTCTCGTTGGTCAGGTCGATGGCTTTGGCTGAGCTGTCTACCGAGTGAACGAGGTTAGCCCCTCCCCTCATGGCATAGAACGAGAAGCCGCCGGTGTAGCAGAACATGTTGAGCACGTTACGGCCCTTGGCATAGCGTTCCAGCAGGGCACGGTTCTCACGCTGGTCGACGAAGAAACCGGTCTTCTGTCCCTTGAGCCAGTCTACGTGGAACTTCAGTCCGTTCTCCATGGCCACGTTCTCCGGACTTCCGCCTTTGAGGAAGCCGTTTTCAGTAGCCAGCAGGTCGGCCTTGAAGGGCAGCGTGGTTTCTGATTTATAATAGATGTGCTGGATGACGTCGCCCATCACTTCTTCGAGGGCTTCGGCCACCGCCATACGGTCGAGGTGCATACCGGCAGAGTGTGCCTGCATCACGGCAGTATGGTCGTACACGTCGATGATCAGTCCGGGCAGGTTATCGCCCTCGCCGTGTACCAGGCGGTAAGTATTGTTCTGAGGATTGCCCAGCACGCCCAAGGCACAGCGGAGGTCTTTGGCCACCTGCAGGCGGCGTACCCAGAACGCATGGTCGATGGGTTCCTGACGGAAGGAAAGCACACGCACGGCGATGCTTCCAATCTGGAAATGTCCGCAGGCAATGAATTCTTTCTTGGAGGTGTAGACATCTACTACTTCACCTTCTTCCGGCTCTCCTTCCACGCGGGCGATGGCGCCGGAAAAGACCCAGGGATGAAAACGCTTGAGCGATTCTTCCTTTCCGGGTTTGAGAAATACTTTCTTATAGCTCATTTGTATGGTTTAAGTGATTAATCTTCGAGAATGTGTTCAGGCGCTTCCGTGCGTATCACGCGATACTTACCCGAAAGGCGAAGCTCTTCCAGGTACTGGTAGATGCGTACGCAGGCCCAGGCATCGGTGGCGGCATAGAGCTGCTGTGCCTCGGTCAGGGTGTCGGCCTCCCAGTTGGACAGGCGCTGGCTCTTCGAAATCTTTTCCTGAAAAAGGAGGGCATAGATTTTCTGAAGGCTCTTTTCTTCGATGCCGAAAGAGGCTACGTAGTCCTGCAGTTCCACCCAGTTGCCCATGCGCGGGTCTTTCTGGTTGCGGCGGCGGAGCATGGCGAAATCGTCTTTCAGCGACAGGCCGATCTTGAGCACGTCGTTCTGAAGGAACTCTTCCAAGAAATCCGGCAGCCCGAGGTGGTTCAGGCGGAACAGGAAGCAGGTGTCGTAAGTAGAGACCTGCAAGAGAGCCACCTTGTTGACGGCTCCCTTCCGGAAAGAAGGACGTGTTTCAGTGTCCACTCCCACCAGCACATGGGTATTGAGGTAATCAATGGCCTTGCGGGCCTCGGCCTCGGTGTAGATTACGAAGATGCGACCGGGGAAAGAGACTTTGGGTAACTCCGCAACGATTTTCTTATCTATTTTACTCTGTAGTTCTACCATTCAGTTTACGGGTTTAGGGTTATTCGTCGTCGCCCATGTCAAGGCCTTCGTAGAGTTCTTCTTCGGTGCAGTTGTCTTCGTAGAGTGCGGAATCTTCCTCTTCCTGGCTGCCGTGTGCCAGCTGGCGGTACTTCACGTCGTGAAGGGCACGCATCACATTGACCAAGCGCTGTCCCCAGAACTCGGCGAAGAGTTCACGGCAGATGGCCAGAGAATCGTTCATGGTGTGCTCCAGGCCCAACTGGAACACGCAGATGAAATCCTTGACAGGCTGGTAAATGTCGGCCAGGCTTTCGGAAATGTTCTGATGAATGGGAGTATCACTATAGGCCATGTCATCGAGGAACACTTCGAGGTAGTCATCGTATTCGCCCAGAAGAGAGGCGATGGAACCGCGAAGCACTTCGTAATCGGTCTCGGTCACGAAGGTTTCCGGATCAGCTTCTTCCATCCGATCGCAAGCAGGCAGCAGCGAAGCCTTCAGGTATAAAAGGGGAAGGAGTTTCAGGCACTTGTCGACAAAATCCCGACAGCGCATATCGGAAACACGCTCCAAAAAACCACAGAACTCGGCAGCCACTGTCACGAACTCGACCGCATTTTTATCGAATATTACTTGAGAATTTTTTTCTTCCATAATCATGCTAATTGAAGCGCAAAGGTACAAAAAAAATTTCTCAGTTCTAGTTTTATTCGTACATTTGCACGTATGTTTAGCTAATTCGAATCATCATGCAAACAAAAAAAACAGATACAAGCAAAAGTGGAAAAGCGGCTGCCATGGCCGGAAAAACATGGACTATTCTTAAAAGTGAAACTACGGGGTTCGTTATCGGACTGCTTTTTGTAATCTTTGGCGTGTACTTGCTGCTGGCTTTCAGCTCGTTCTTCTTTACGGGAGGAAATGATCAGAGCATTCTGTCGCATCCCAACCCGTCGGAACTGCTGGAAACGGGCAACCGCATACAGAACTATGCCGGAGCACGGGGAGCGCAGCTGGCGCAATTCTTGATTAACGACTGCTTCGGGTTTTCAGCTTACTGCATCATCATCTTTCTGGTGGTGGCCGGCATGAAGCTGATGAAGGCGTATGAATTCCGCATCCGTTACTGGTTCTTAGGCTGTGCCACGGTGATGGTGTGGCTCTCTATCACCCTGGGATTTGCATTCGGGGGACTGCTGGAAGATTCTTATATTTATCCGGGGGGACTGCATGGCTATAACGTGAGCCTGTGGATTCGCTCGCAAATCGGTGTGCCGGGATTGATTCTGGTGCTGCTGGCTACGGCTATATTGTTCGGCGTGGCACTGACCCGACAGACCATGGGCGTGGTGAGAAAGGCACTGCATCCGCAAAAGGGCAATAACGCGGCCATGGCAGAGGAAGTAACTCCCCAGCCGGAACCGACATTCCGGAAGCCGGTAGTGGACGAAGCGGAAGCGACCGTTGCGGAGGACGAATCGGATAAGAAGGAAAAGAAAGAAAGTTTCTGGAAGAGCTGGACGCACCGGAAACCGAAACAGAAAGAGGAGGAAGAAAAAGCTCCGCAGGCTGAACCGGAGAAAGTGGCCGAACCTGTCAAGGAGGAACCAGAGAAGGTGATTGTGAAAGAGGAACCGGCACCGGAGCGCGTCATCGACCTGCCCATTGATACCGAGGAAGAGGATGAGAAGAAGCACCCTTTTGAGGTGAAGCCGGCCCTGGAGGAAGACTTCGAAAAGGAAGAAGAGGAGCCGGCATTTGAGGTCAGCAACGATACCAAGGAAGAGGATCAGGCTTACCGTGGAGACGTGTCGCAACCGTATAACCCGCGTCTGGACCTGGAGTTTTACCGCTTCCCTACCCTCGACTTGCTGAATACGTATCAGAACGACGACCCGGACATTGACATGGAGGAACAGAATGCCAACAAGAACCGCATCATCAAGGTGCTGCGCAGTTTCGGCATTGAAATCAGTTCCATCAAGGCCAGTGTGGGTCCGACCATTACCTTATATGAAATTACGCCGGCAGAAGGGGTACGTATCTCGAAAATCCGTAACCTGGAGGACGACATCGCCCTGAGTCTTTCAGCACTGGGTATCCGTATCATCGCCCCGATTCCGGGCAAAGGTACCATCGGTATCGAAGTGCCGAACGCGAACCCGCACATCGTGCCCATGAGTTCTATCCTGACCAGCAAGAAGTTCCAGGAAACCACGTTCGACCTGCCGGTGGCACTCGGAAAGACCATTACCAACGAAGTGTTCATGGTGGATCTGGCCAAGGCACCCCACATGCTGGTGGCCGGTGCGACAGGTCAAGGTAAGTCTGTGGGACTGAATGCCATCGTGACTTCCCTGCTCTACAAGAAGCACCCCAGTGAGCTGAAGTTCGTCATCATCGACCCGAAGAAGGTGGAATTTGCCATCTATGCTCCGATTGAGCGCCATTTCCTGGCCAAGTTGCCCGACGGAGAGGATGCCATCATCACCGACGTAACGAAGGTGGTACAGACCCTGAACTCGCTGTGTGTGGAAATGGACAACCGTTACAAGCTCTTGCAGAATGCAGGATGCCGTAACATCAAGGAATATAACGCGAAGTTTATCAACCGCCAGCTGAATCCGGAGAACGGTCACCGCTTCTTGCCTTACATCGTCATCATCATTGATGAGTTCGGCGACCTGATTATGACAGCCGGCAAGGAGGTGGAACTGCCTATCTGCCGTATCGCCCAGCTGGCCCGTGCGGTGGGTATCCACGCCATCATCGCTACCCAACGTCCGACCACGAACATCATTACGGGTACCATCAAGGCCAACTTCCCGGCACGTGTGGCTTTCCGTGTGGCTTCCATGATGGACTCACGCACCATTCTGGACCGTCCGGGTGCCCAGCAGCTCATCGGTAAGGGTGACATGCTGTACCTGCAAGGAAACGACCCGGTGCGCGTGCAGTGTGCGTTTGTCGATACGCCGGAAGTGGAACGCATCGCGGAATTCATCGGCAAGCAGCAGGGTTATCCTACGGCCTTCATGCTGCCGGAATATGTGGATGAGAATGCAGAACCCAGCAGTGCAGCCGACGTGGACATGAACCGTCTGGACCCGCTCTTTGAAGAAGCGGCCCGTCTGGTCATCTACCACCAGCAGGGTTCTACTTCGCTGATTCAGCGTAAATTCTCCATCGGCTACAACCGTGCGGGACGCATCATGGACCAGCTGGAAAAGGCAGGCATCGTAGGCCCGGCCAACGGTAGCAAGGCGCGCGACGTGCTTTGTCTGGATGAAAACGATTTACAAATGAGAATGAGCAGCCTGAAAGATTAAACGGGCTGCCCTCTAACCCCTAAAAAGATTGTGACAGGTATGAAAAAGATTTTTCTTCTCGTCCTGCTGATGGGAGTCGCCTTGTGTCAGGCTGTGGCCCAACAGGACGCAAAAGCTGAAAGCATATTAAGCAAGATGGCAGACAGCTACCGGAAAGCCGGCGGCATCAGCCTGACTTTTGGAGGTACACAACAAGGAAAGCTGTTGCTGAAAGGCAACAAGTTCTGTCTGGAGAGCGGAGGCATCAAGACCTGGTTCGACGGAAAGACACAGTGGAGCTACGTGGAGCAGAATGAAGAGGTGAACGTGTCATCCCCCACTCCGGAGGAAATACAGAGCGTCAACCCGTATGCACTGCTGACGGCCTACAAGAAGGGCTTCAACTACCGCTACGTGGGCGAAAAGACCCGTCAGGGAAAGCGGGGGCATGAAATCATTCTGACCCCGAAGACCTCGCAGGACATTAAAAGCATCACACTGAACGTGAAGGAAAACAGCTCACCCGTATACATTGCCATCCAGCTGCAGAACGGAGAGAAACAAGAGTTTCAGATTTCGTCGTACCGCACGGGAGTGAATCTGCCCGACGCGGTGTTCCGTTTCGACAAAAGCAAGTATCCGGGAGCGGAAATCATTGATTTACGATAACATCATCCGATGTATCGAGAATAGAACTTTGAGCTAAGTAAGAGGGGGTTTCGGCATAGATATACATGACGCTGCCCCCTTTTATTGCATCTATAATGGGGCGCGACACGGAAGTGGGCAATGCCGGACATCCAAAACTCCGTCCCAACCGTCCGCCACGACTGGCCACGGAAGGGTCTGCATAGGCGGCCCCGTGCACCACAATGGCACGTTCGCGGGCCCGGTCGTTAATCCCTTTCTCCAGTCCGTCAAGAATGAGCGAATACCCGTTTCGCCCCTGATAGGTGGAAGCCGTCAGGTAAAAGCCCAACGAGCTCTTGTAGGAGCCGTATTCATTGGAAAAAGAAGTGGCATAGTTTTCGCCGCTGTTCTTACCGTGCGACACTACCGAAGAATACAGCATCCGGCGGTGCTTCATGTCGAACACGTACAGGCGCTTTTCCGTGGAAGGCTTGGAAAAGTCAATCAGGGTCAGCACATCGCGCTTGCGGTTCTTGATGCGGTTATATCCCGTCACCGCCTGCTTGAAGGCCCGCCAGTTGACCACTCCCTCCAACTGCATGGAATGATAGAGCGACACGACCTCATCGGCCGCCTTGACCGCTGCTACAGGGGATTCAGTAGGAACAGACTCTCCTTCCGCCGTGAAATACGCACAGGGGAAAGACAGGAACATGGCAGAAAGAAAAAATTTGATGATATGATTTTGCATGACTTTTTACGACCTGAAAAATATTCGGCCGCAAAGTTACGGATTTTCTGCCCTTCTTCTTCCGTAAAGAGAGTTAATTTTATAGAAATCACTCGATTACAATCACCAGTGACCGTTCTGTCGGTGCCCAGTCGTACACAAACTTGGCATGCGAGGTGGCATTCCGCACACACATGTGCGAACGGGGCGTAGTGCCCAACGACCAGCTGTATTCAATCATCGCTGTGCGAGGCACGTTGACCGGCACCCCGTGAATATAGGCTCCGTTGGTGAAGCGGCTGGCATACGGTGCATAGCCTCCGGTGGCTGCAGAACCGTCTTTCAGGAACACCATGCGCGACTTTTTCTGCTGCACCACAAACATGCCGAGCGGCGTTTCCTGCGCGTACGGCGGACGGTGCATGCCCGTAGTGGCCGGATTCATGCTGCGGATGGCCCAGGTACCTTCTTCCAGACGTTCCAGGGTGGCAATGTTCTGGTCGCCCCGGTCCACCACTACCACGTGGTTAAACTGCGTACTGTCGGACAAGAGTTTGACGTAGCGGCGCGGCACCCACCATTCTCCCTCGATGGAGACCGGTGACACGCGATAGAAACTGCCCACCTCTCCCAAGAAAGACACCAGCGCCCCGTCGCGTCCGTAGCGTTCGGGCACCAGCGTATCCGAAGGAAGATACAGCGGTACCGACTGATAGCGTTCCACTCCCAGCGTATCGGCAATGCGCCGGTACACATTCTGCGTGTATTTCCGCACCAGCGGAGCTTCACGGTTCACATTCTTGTAATTCTGGAATATCGCCCAGCGGTTGGCATCGTACTGAAGGTTCTCGATAAAGGCCAGGCATTTGCGTATGGCATCCCATTTGAATGAACGGACGGTGTCCTTATACGGATACTCATCCTTCAAGGTATATTTGTCAAAAAGAAGCTCCTTCGTCAAGATGATGTCGGCAGCGGTCAGCGGTTTACGCTCAAACGGCAGAATCTCTTCCACCTCCATGCTGTCGGGAGATGCCGTCTCCGACACAATGGGTTGCGACATCGATTGTTCCACCTCACGGCCTGCTTCCTCCCGGCAACCGCAAAGGAGACACAAGAAGCATATTAAGCCTGTCAGTCGTTTCATAATGAAGGGTTATAAGGTTGGAACAAAGATAATAATTTTTGCTAAAAAACCGCAGGAAAATGCAAAAAATCAGCGACTTTCTGTGAAGAAAGCACGACTTCCGGCACTTCCTCCAATTACTCGTCCAAGATGCGGGCCGTCTCCACTTTTTCCAGTCGCGCACGCAACTTTCCCATCATCGACTTGCGGATACGCAGACGCATCAGGCAGTCCATGTCGTACGACTGTTCCAGTATCTCGGGCGACTCTTCCTTGACGATGCGCATGATGTCGTTCATGAAGGGATATTCGAACGCCACGGCCACGTCCTCGTCTACCGTCTTCTCGATGACCGGAGCTTCATCCAGTGCCAGCGAAGCCGCCATGCGGTAGGCTACAATCAGGCCGCTCGTCCCCAGCTTGATACCGCCGAAATAACGCACCACGATGACCAGCACATCGGTCAGCTCGCGCGAGTTAATCTGTCCGAGGATGGGCTTTCCGGCTGTGCCCGAAGGCTCTCCGTTGTCGTTGGCCCGGAAATCCTTCCGTTCCGCACCCAGCATATAGGCATAACACACGTGGCGGGCATCGTAATATTTCTTCTGGTACTCCTCCAGAAGAGACTTTACTTCGGAGAGCGTACGCACCGGCAGCGCAATGGCAATGAACTTGCTGCGCTTCTCGGTATAGATGGCTTCCGCGCTTTCCTGAATGGTCTTATAGGTATCTTCTTGCATCGTTTTTCTTCTTTCAGGTGGCAAATTTAATGATTTTTCTCGCATTTTTAAAACCGGAAAGCGTATCTTTGCTCCTGCATTAATCCCTTAAGAAACTAATGGCATGAAAAAATTACAAAAACTAACCTACTGTATGGGACTGGCTACCCTGACCATCCCCCATGCACAAGCTGCAACCCCCGATTCTGAAAAACCCAATATTTTGTTCATTCTCTGCGACGACATGGGATACGGCGACCTGGGATGCTACGGTCAGCCTTTCATCCAGACACCCTGCATCGACCAGATGGCACAGGAGGGCATGCGATTTACGCAGGCATACGCCGGAAGCCCCGTCAGTGCCCCGTCGCGCGCCAGCCTGATGACCGGACAGCACAGCGGACACGGACACGTGAGAGGGAACAAGGAATACTGGCTCGGCGAGGTGTGGTACGGACAGAACAAGGAATATGCCGTGACCGGACAGGAGCCGTATGACCCGCAGCACATCATCCTGCCGGAAATCATGAAGAAGAACGGCTATACCACCGGCATGTTCGGCAAATGGGCCGGCGGCTACGAGGGCTCGACCTCTACTCCCGACAAGCGGGGTGTGGACGAATACTTCGGCTACATGTGCCAGTTTCAGGCGCACCTCTACTACCCGAACTTCCTGAACTCCTACAGCCGTGCCGCAGGTGATACGGCCGTCAGCCGCGTGATTCTGGAAGACAACATCCGCTACCCGATGAGCGGCGACGACTATTTCAAGCGTACGCAGTATTCGGCCGACCTGATTCACCAGAAGGCACTGGAATGGATTGACAAGCAGGACGGCAAACAGCCTTTCTACGGCTTCCTGACATACACCCTGCCGCATGCCGAACTGGTACAGCCCAACGACTCCATCCTGAAGAAATACAAGAAACAGTTCTTTGAAGACAAGACCTGGGGCGGACAAGCCGGTTCCCGTTACAACGAGAGCGTGCACACACATGCCCAGTTTTCCGGCATGATCAGCCGACTGGATGCCTACGTGGGCGAAATCCTGGCCAAGCTGAAAGAAAAAGGGCTCGACGAGAATACCATCGTCATCTTCAGCAGTGACAACGGCCCTCACGAAGAAGGCGGTGCCGACCCGACATTCTTCGGACGCGACGGCAAGTTGCGCGGCCTGAAACGCCAGTGCTACGAAGGAGGTATCCGCATCCCGTTCATCGTGCGCTGGCCGGGAAAGGTGAAAGCCGGTGAGGTGAACGACCATCAGCTGGCTTTCTACGACATCATGCCGACCTTCTGCGAACTGGTGGGCGACAAGCGTTTCCCCAAGAAGTACCTGAACAAGAAACTGGAAGGCGACTGTTTCGACGGCATCTCTTTCGCTCCTACCCTGTTGGGAAATGACGAAGCACAGAAGGCACACGACTTCCTCTACTGGGAGTTCCACGAAACCGACCAGATTGGTCTCCGCATGGGCGACTGGAAGATGGTGGTAAAGAAGGGGGTTCCTCACCTCTACAACCTGGCAGAAGACATCCATGAAGACCACGACGTGGCTGCCCAGCATCCGGACCTCGTGAACCAGATGAAGCAGGTAATTCTGCGCGAACACCGCCCGAACGACCTCTTCCCCGTGACCTTGCCGAAATAAGATATTTTACCGGAAAACGCACTTACGTTTCGAACCAAACGCACTTGCGTTCCAACTCAAACGCCGAAGAGTTTTAAACAAAACGCACTTACGTTTAGCTGAACACGTAAGTGCGTTTTTTTCAGCTTGCTTCCCGCCGTCCGTCCCGCAAGTATATTCACAAAAAAGGCCTTCCCAAATGCAACTTTGAGAAGGCCCTGTATCGTTCAGAAGAAAAATCTTATTCCAATTTGTGAATCACCAGTCCCGAACGCAGTTTCGGTTCAAACCACGTGGTTTTCGGTGGCATGATGTTGCCCGTATCGGCAATGTCCATCAGCTGCTTCATGGAAACCGGATAGAGCGCCAGCGCCATCTTCATTTCGCCGCTGTCCACCCGTTTCTTCAGTTCACCCAGTCCGCGGATACCGCCCACGAAGTCGATACGTTTGTCCGAGCGCAAGTCCTTGATGCCGAGAATCTCATCCAGAATCAGGTTGGAAGAAATCGTGACATCCAGCACCCCAATCGGGTCGTTATCGTCGTAAGTGCCCGGTTTGGCCGTCAGACTGTACCATTTGCCCTCCAGGTAAAGCGAGAAGTTGTGCAAGGCTGCCGGCTTGTAGATGTCCGCACCCTTTTCTTCCACTACGAAGTCCTTCTTCAGCGCTTCCAGGAACGCCTGCGGAGTCAGTCCGTTCAAATCCTTCACCACCCGGTTATAGTCGATGATAGTGAGCTGCTCGGCCGGGAAACACACTGCCATGAAGTAGTTGTATTCCTCGTCGCCCCGATGGTTCGGATTCTGAGCCGCCTTTTCAGCACCCACCAGTGCCGCTGCCGCACTGCGGTGATGACCGTCGGCAATGTAAAGCGAAGGCATTTCCTTGAACGCCTCTGTCACCGCCTCAATGTCCTTGTCGTCGTCAATCACCCAGAACTGATGGCCAAAGCCGTCATCCGGTGCCACAAAGTCGTACACCGGCTTCTGAGCCGTATATTTTGCCACCACGGCATCCAGCGTCTTGTTTTCTGGATAAGCAAAGAACACCGGTTCGATGTTCGCATTGTTCACCCGTACATGCTTCATGCGGTCCTCCTCCTTGTCACGGCGCGTCAGCTCATGCTTCTTGATCACCCCGTTCATGTAGTCGGGCACGTAAGCTCCTACCACCAGTCCATACTGCGTCTTGCCGTTCATGGTCTGGGCATAAATATAGTAACACGGTTTGTCGTCCTGCACCAGCCAGCCCTTTTCCTGGAACATCCGGAAGTTTGCTACCGCCTTGTCGTACACACGCGGATCGTGCTCATCCGTACCCTCCGGAAAGTCAATCTCCGGCTTGATGATGTGATACAAAGATTTCTCGTTGCCTTTCGCCTCTTCGCGGGCCTCAGCCGAGTTTAACACGTCGTAAGGGCGGGAAGCCACCTGCTCCACCAAGTCCTGCGGCGGACGAACACCCTTGAAAGGTTTAACTATTGCCATAATGCTTGAAATTTCGTTTGAAAAATAACACTAACGTACACAGCGCATAAATGAAACACATCAGTGCCATGCCGCACAGGAATCCTTTCCAGAAATCATCCAGAAACGACCTGCACAAAGAGTTCACCAGCAGCAAAGAAGATCCGAGCCCCAATGGAATCAGCGAATGCCGTTCGTATACAGTCAGTTTCATTTATGCGCAAATTAAAGAGTTATTTCTTGTTTACACGGAATTTCTCACAACCATCTTTCAGGAAGCCCACAATCTGACGAGCCGCTGCGATGCCGGCATTGATATTTGCCTCAGCCGTCTGTGCACCCATCTTCTTCGGAGTAGAGAAATAACGTCCCGGGAAATGATCGGCAAACTCATCGTGATGAGCCGGCATGATGTCGGTCACATACTTCAAGTCCGGACGGTCATTCATCAGGCGAAGCAAATCTGCTTCGTTAATCACCTCCTTACGGGCAGTATTCACCAGCAAACCGTTTTTCGGCATGCGGTTCACCAAATCATAATCAATGGAATTCTTGGTTTCGGCAGTAGCCGGAATGTGCAATGACACCACGTTGCAGGTAGCATACAGTTCTTCTGCAGAATCCACCGGTTTCACACCGTCGGCCACCATGGCTTCCTTCGGGCAATACGCATCGTAGGCATAAATGTCCATACCGATGCCCTTTGCGATACGAGCCACATTGCGCCCTACGTTACCGTATGCATGAATACCCAGTTTCTTGCCCATCAGTTCCGTACCCGATTTGCCGTCGTAGAAATTACGAACCGCCATGATCATCATACCGAAAGCCAGTTCGGCCACCGCATTTGAGTTCTGTCCCGGCGTATTCATCACGCAAACCCCGTGAGCCGTAGCTGCCTCCAGGTCCACATTGTCATATCCCGCACCGGCACGTACCACGATTTTCAGTTCCTTTGCCGCATCCAGCACTTCCTTGTCAATGATGTCACTTCGGATAATCACTGCATTCGCATCCTTCACTGCATCGAGCAACTGCTGTTTTTCTGTATATTTCTCCAGCAAAGCCAGTTCATAGCCCGCAGCTTCTATCTCTTTCCGAATACCGTCGATAGCTACTTTAGCAAACGGTTTCTCTGTCGCAACCAATACTTTCATAATACTTGATTTTAAAAAGAAAACAAGGACGTGTTATCGAAATTCCACGCCCTTATCTTCGGGTATAACAACAATTAATGCATTTTCTCAAATTCCTGCATGCAGTCAATCAGTGCCTGCACACTTTCTACCGGCATGGCATTGTAGCAAGAAGCACGGAAACCACCCACAGAACGGTGACCCTTGATGCCCACCATACCTTTTTCGGTAGCGAACTTCAGGAAGTCGGCTTCCAGGTCCTTGTATTCATCGGCCATGACGAAGCAGATGTTCATGTACGAACGGTCTTCCTTGGCCGTTACGGTGCCACGGAACAACTTGTTGCGGTCAATTTCGGCATACAGCATGTCGGCACGCTGTTTGGCACGGCGCTGCATTTCTTCCACGCCACCCTGTGCCTTGATCCAGCGCAAAGTCTGGAGAGCCGCATAAATAGGCACTACCGGCGGAGTATTGAACATAGAACCCTTGTCCACGTGTGTCTGATAATTCAGCATGGTCGGGATGTGACGGGAAACCTTACCCAGCGCATCGTTCTTCACGATAACGAAAGTCACACCCGCAGGAGCCAGGTTCTTCTGTGCACCTCCGTAAATACAGATATATTTGGAAACGTCTACCGGACGAGAGAAAATGTCCGAAGACATATCGGCCACCATCGGCACATTGACATCAAGGTCGGCATGCAATTCCGTACCGTAGATGGTATTGTTGGTCGTGATATGGAAATAATCCACATCTGCCGGCACTTCATAATCTTTCGGGATATAAGTATAGCCTTCTTTTTCAGAAGAAGCCACCTCTACTGTTTCGCCGAACGCTTTCGCTTCTTTCAGCGCTTTCTTGGCCCAAGTACCCGTATTCAGGTAAGCCGCCTTCTTTTCCAGGAAATTATAGGGAACCATACAGAACTCCATGCTTGCACCTCCACCCAGGAACAATACCGAGTATCCTTCCGGAATGTTCAGCAGTTCCTTGAACAGTGCCACTGCTTCATCTACCACCGGCTGGAAGTCTTTAGCGCGGTGACTGATTTCCATCAACGAAAGTCCTGAACCATTATAATCAAGAATAGCCTGAGCTGTCTTTTCTATCACTTCGCGAGGCAAAATAGACGGTCCCGCATTAAAATTATGTTTCTTCATTGGAAGTTTGTTTTGGTTAAACAATCATTTTAGCTAACACTTGCGAATTTAGTGATTATTTTTAGACTTCCAAAAGTTTTCGTGATAATTTTACAGCCTTATTGAATTTTATCTTTCAAATTATATACACAAACGCCGTTTTAGTGACATATTGACACGAAAATAGTTAGCTATGGCATGGGGATGCTCACGAGTCATAGCAAAATGCGAAACAGCCTTCACCGCCGGAAGACTGTCATGACACAAAGTTATTATTTTGCCAGTTCTATCAAAGTTTTTACCCCCTTTATCTTTTCATTTTGTATAAGTTTTAACGTTTGTTTTGCCTTTTTCCGAGAAATTGCCGCAAACGCATAGTGGTCTTTCACGTCCACACGTCCCACATCGTCCCGGCCCAGTCCACCTTTCTTCGACAAAAAGCCCACGATGTCAATCTTGTTGATCTTGTCTTTCTTGCCCTTCCCTATATATAAGGTAACAAACTCCGGCAAGGCAGGCTGCGGCGTCGGCTCCGGCAGTTCAAACTCTTCCAGCGGACGGGGCACATAGTCGGGGATACGTTCCTCGTCGTGCAGAATCAGAAACGCATTACCCTCGGCCTCCCAGCGCGCCGTACGTCCGTTGCGGTGAATGAACCCGTCCTCGGCCACCGGCAAGTGATAATGCACCACGTGGCGGATGTCCGGAATATCCAGTCCGCGGGCTGCCAGGTCGGTCGAAATAAAGATGTGGCAGCTTCCGTTACGGAACTTATACAGCGCCCGTTCGCGGTCGTCCTGCTCCATTCCGCCGTGGAATGTCTCGCAATACACCTTCATGGAGTGCAGGTACTTCCCTACCCGATCCACACTCTCACGATGGTTGCAGAACACCAGCGTCGATTCGTTGCCCAGCGTACACAGCAGCTTGTAGAGTGTTTCCAGCTTATCCTTCACCGGCGAAGTGACCCGATACACCGACAAGCGTTGTGACACCGTTTCCTCCGGATTCAGGAAATCCAGTTTCAGCGTGCGGTTCATGCCCGTAAAACGCGGAATCTCCTCCGCATCGGTAGCCGACAAAAGGAAGCGGCGACGCAATGCCGGCAACTTCCCGATGACCTCGGCCATCTCATCCTGAAAACCAAACTCCAGACACTTGTCGAACTCGTCGATGACCAGCGTACGCACGGTGCCCGCCTCGAAATTCTGCTTGTTCAGGTGATCGTTCATACGTCCCGGCGTACCGATAATTACCGCCGGCGAAATGCCCTTCATGGTGCGGTGTTCCTCCATGGCCGGACGTCCGCCGTAACAGCTCATCACCGGGAAACCGGTCGCCATGGCCTTGAACACCTGCTCAATCTGCAAAGCCAGCTCGCGCGAAGGTACCAGTACCACGGCCTGCACGCCTTCCACTCCCTTTTTCAGCGAACTCACCAGCGGTAGCAGATAGGCCAGCGTCTTTCCGGAACCCGTGGGCGAGAGCAGTATCAAATCGCTGCCCTCTTTCCAGGCATCGATGGAAGCCTCCTGCATGGCGTTCAACTGGTCAATCTTCAGGTTTGATAGTATTGTTTGTATGTCCATAATTCTTGGTTTTTTGTGGGTTAGTTAGCAAAGATAACGAAAATAAATCACAGGCACAACACCAGATCGGGCAGCAACACTGCCGTTTCCGCTTCCTCTTTCGGCGCATCCTTCGGTTTCCACGCCACCACGAAGCGTACGGAAGCCGACTTCACCTCATAACCACGCTCCTTCCACTCGGCCAACTTCTTCTGCATATTCTGCGACAAGCGGGCCACCGGCTTTTGCGCCTGATTATACAATGTGTAGTCTTTATAGCACAACGTATCACCCCCTTTCAGCGACAGCACCTCCCGTTTGAGATCCTTGAAGAATCCCAAGAACACATCCTTGTGCGAAAGTTGCAACACAATCTCACCGGGCATTGCATACTCCCGCGAATCTACCAGATACTGGTCTGCCTTCAGATTCGCAAAGCAATCTCCGTTTGTATGCACAAACAACCGTTTTTTGGCACGGGTAATGCCCACATAATACCGGCGCATCAGGTGAGCGTCTTTTAAATACCCGTCCGAAACAAGCATGTACACGTCATCAAACTCACGGCCCTTTGCCTTGTGAATGGTCGACACCACCACATCAGCCCCCGACACGTCACAAAAATCTTCCATCGAAGACTCGAACACAAACTCCTTGAAATCCGTGAAATACTTCATCCGGTTGATTTCCTCAAACAACTCCACACAACGCTTCACGTAAGGCAAACCCAAACTCCCTTCATAAGCCGCAAACGTAGCACCCTTCGCCTTCTCCCAGAGTTCATCCGGAATCAAAGGCGTACTCACCTGCTTGCCTATATACTTCAGAAAATACCGCATCTCGGCCATGTTCCAGAACAGCAAGCCCTCCATCGACTGAATCAGCTTGCTGCGCACACCACGCTTCCGCAGCAGTGCCACCAGAATGACCGCCTCTTCATTAGTCTGGGTAAGCACACATGCGGTGCCCTCTCCTCTATTCCGTAACAGTTCCTCCACCAGCGGCTGATACATGCAGGCAGACTGATGGCGAGTCACTCCTACCCATCCATCTTCCTTGCGCATCGATACAATCGGCATGCTTTTCAGCCTTCCGCCAATACCTTTCACAAAATCATTGGCCGCTGCCACCACATGACGTGCACTCCGGTAATTCTCCGTCATCTCCACAAAACGGCTTCCAGTCTCCTGCGTCAGTTGCCACATGTAACCGGAATCCGAGCCACGGAACTCATAGATATTCTGGTCATCGTCGCCCACAGCTATCACCCGCATCTCCTCATTGTGATGCATCAACGCCCTTACCAGCGCATGCTCTTCCACGCCCATGTCCTGTGCCTCATCAATCACCAGCACCGTCTTGCCAATCCGGTTAGGTTCCACTTCCCCCTGCTCAATCATCTCCGCAGCCTTCCCCACCACGTTCTTTACTTCCTCCAGGTTACCAATCAAACCCAGCAAGTCAAAACAATAGGCATGAAAAGTCTTGATTTCCACGTAGTGCGCCGCATTGCCAATCAGTTCCATCAGCCGCTGCTTGAATTCCGTGGCAGCCGCCCGAGAGAAAGTCAGCATCAGCAGCTGCTCGTGCTTCACATCCTCCAGCAACAGCAGTGAGGCCAGCTTGTGTACCAGCACACGGGTTTTTCCGCTGCCCGGACCAGCCGCCACCACAATGCAGCGCGACTCCTTGTCTGAAATAATCTCCATCTGCCGCTGAGACAACTGCCCGAACAACTGCTTGTACTTTTCCGGCGTGAGGTTACGCTGAATCTCGTTCACCCGCTCACCCTTGAAGTATTTGGCAATAAATTTCCTGTAATCCATCTGGAAATAATCCTGCACATACTGCAAAGCCTCCTGATAGTCCTTCACCATCAGGTTGGCATATTCTCCCACGATGTGCACCTGCTGAATCTTCTGCTTGTAGAACTCGTTCAGCATCCGGTAATCCTCCTGTTTGTAGCGCGACTTATTATCCTTTATCCGCTTGATGTCCATCGCATTGTAAAGCACCAGGAAACCACCTTCCAGCTTGAGAGCCCCAATCTTCGACAGATACAGAAGTGCTTCTTCCACATCTTCCAGCTGCAAATCTTCCATTCTGCCAAAAAGAGACTGAGGACTCGCTTTCAACTGATTCAAGAGTTCAACTACCGAGAACTGTACAGCCGCCTTCTCCGTTGCGGTTTCCTTACTCTCTCGCTCCTCCACCAGCTTATACAGCCACTCCACGGCAAAACGACTGATTTCCAACCGTTTCTCAAACCGTTTGATAGTGGTCTCCAGGTCTGCCCGGCGAGTAAGCTCCATGTTACGTGCAGCGTCCTCCTTCTTGTGCGTATATCCTTTTATGGTAAGAAAATACAGCAACGTGCGGATGTCCTTTTCCTTCGACGTGACAACTCCGTCGTGCACCGCATTGTCGTTCAGTTGCTTGCACGAAATCCGCAGCGACTCATCCGGGATATGGTTGAGAATATACTGTTCCAGTTTCGCAAAACGCTCCAGCAGCATCCGCGACTTCCGTTCCGAGTCGCCCGCATCCTGCAAATAGGCCGAAATATCCCTGCTGTCGGCCAATATACCCTCCTGCCGCATCCGCTCTACCACCGACACCACTTCCTTCTTGGTCAGTCCCAGAATATCGGCCAGATAATCAATCCGCGATTCCGCTCCCGAGTCCTGCGCCTTGGCAATGTACTTCTGCGAAATCAAGGACGTAATGATTCTCACCGCCTTCTCTATCTCGTCAGTACCAAACAACACCGATGCCGTGATACGCTTCCGTGCCTCGTCCATGTTCTTTACCGTGATACCGGTGGCATACACATGCGGCACATTGTTTCCCCGCTCCAGGTAACCGCTCTGCTCCAATGCCGCCAGAGCCGTCCGCACACGTGTCTCAATATCCGCCACCGAGTCATCCCATCCCGCATTCCGGGCAATCTCCAGCGCCGAACAGCACACCCTCATGCGTTTCCTCGTCATATCCTTTACCGCCTTCCACACCTGCTGGATTTCACTGATACTCAGCTTCGTCTGATTCAACAGAATAAAATGCTTATCCAGGTCATTGTCACTGTAAAGCACGTAACAGCGTGCGTTAAGATGCGGGTCACGTCCGGCCCTGCCGGCTTCCTGCACATAGTTCTCCAGCGAATCGGAAATATCGTAATGCACCACCAGTCCCACATCCTTCTTGTCCACTCCCATTCCGAAAGCCGACGTCGCCACGATGATGCGCACCTGGTCGCTCATGAACGCATCCTGATTGGCAATCTTCTCGTCGGCATCCATCTTTCCGTTGAAAGGCAGCGCCTTATAGCCGTCACGCGTCAGTTTCGCAGCCAGTTCCTTGGTACGCCGTGTACGCGACACATACACAATGGTCGGACAGCTGGACTCTGCCACCAGCTCCCTCAACTTGGTATACTTATCCTCGTCCGTCTCGGCATGCACCACCGAATAGTGCAGATTCGTTCGCGAAGCCGTAGAAGCAAACAGCTCCAAATCCAGGTTCAACGTCCGCTTGAAATAATCACAAATATCCTGTACCACCTTCTGTTTGGCCGTTGCCGTGAAACAGGATACCGGTATCGGGTTACGGCATCCCTTCTTTTGCTGATACTCCTGAATAAACTTGCCGATATACAGATAATCCACCCGGAAGTCCTGCCCCCAGGAAGAAAAACAATGCGCCTCATCAATAACGAATCGTACCACGTGGCGCACCATCAGAATCCGCTCGATGGTTTTCGAACGCAACATTTCCGGGGCGATATACAACAGGGAAGCATCCCCCTCCTGTACCCTCTGAATGGAAAGCGCCCTCGTAATAGGGTCCAGCAGTCCGTTGATGGTCACGGCATCCGTAATTCCCTTGTCAGCCAGATTGTCCACCTGGTCCTTCATGAGCGACTGCAACGGCGAAATGACCACCGTAAGTCCATGCACCGCCCGTGCCTCCATAAGTGCCGGAAGCTGGAATGTCAGCGATTTTCCTCCTCCTGTAGGAAAGATAGCCAGCAAGGACTTTCCCTCTACCGCCGCCCGAGCTGCTCGTTCCTGAAGCGGTTCACCCCCGTAGGTACGGAACTGGTCATAGCCAAAGAAAGCTTTCAGGTTACGCAATACATCCAGCTGGCTATTGCAATAAGCACAGCCTTCCGCACAGCGTGTACGCCGCAACAGCTTCATCACATATTCCACTTCAGGATAATTGCGAAGCACCCATCCGGGCGTCACGGAACGATGGTCGGTCGTATCAACCAATGCCAGCGCATAAGCCAGCTCACACGGATAGCGCTCAATCAGCATCTCCACATCGGCATGAGCACATATCTTTCCCTCATAAAACCGGCGTATCAGACCGGGTAATCCCCAGCTCACCCGTTCGGCTTTCACCAGGCTGAGAAACCCGTCGAACTCTTCCTTGCCCTTCAGCAACGAAGCAAACACCTTTCGTTGCTCATCGGGCAATGAATTCCACCGGGTAATCTCATCCAGTAACAAATCGCGCGCCTTCTCACAATCGTTCACCGGATTGTTCATCTGGTCCGCAGTCAGTTTGTCGTCTTTCACCAGCCGGTGATAAGGACGTTCCGGGAACAGCAACGGTGATACGTACAGCGTATCCACCAGCGTCCAGCGACAATCCTTGTCGGGGAACAGGTATTTCGCATCGTGGTGAATGATATTATGTCCGCAAAGGTAATCCGTATCGTGCAGGAATTCGAGCAGCTCTTCCTTCGATGCCTTATGGAAGGTAGCACCGTCCTGCCGAAGAGCTCCTATATCATGAATTTTATGGTCCTTCAATCCTACCTCTACGTCCACAATGGCATAACGCGAGGTTTTATTTCTTGTGAATATATCCCAGATTGCCATAGATTGTGTTTCTCATCATTTACACCCTTTCATTCTCCCTACCTTGTAAAAGCTCCTTTCCATAGTACAGCTTCTGTCTGCTACCTTAAGCTTTTAAATACGAGAATAAAACATTTTTTACAAATGTATAAATAAATGTCACAAAATCTATCAAAATCAGGCCTTCTTTTTGTTACATTATCTTCTCAATTCCATCCTAAGAATCAAATCTCCCTTATAGTTCAGCATCTTATCTTTGGCGTTACGATGTCCATGAGGACCATACCTTCCCCTAAATAGCAGCGCCTTTCCTTCCAACTCAGGAAATCCTGATACACGCACTCTTTTAGTATCGACCAGGGTAAATTTTATTCCATTCTGTTCCATATCTCATTCCCTTATGATTATACAACGCTTCCTTTACAAACCGACGCCCTGCATTTAAATAATTCACTTCAGAAAGGGCTACAGAGACACATACGACCGACTTAAAGGCAGACTCCATAATCCTTCTATAAAAGTAGAAAAAATCCATCTAATCATCAATGAAAATCAAAGAAATCTCATCCACCTTCTCCAAGGATATCGCTCTACTCTTGTCCCTTTTGTAGAGCAACAAAAGCAACTCCTAAGACTATTTATTATATAAAAAGTTGTATATGAGCGATAAATATCATAGATTTGTATAATTCTGCAAATGAATTCATATTGTAATTTTCATATTTATCAATTAGTATGATTAAAATAATATATAAATATACATCACTTTTTTTTAGGGACTTTTTCCTATTATTCGGAATGATGTCAATGTACTATATGTTCACAGAAACTTCAACGAAAAGTATCATCAAACCTTGTTTGTTTTATGCTTTAACTGTGGCTATTCTTAATCTAATAAGGACCATATTTAAAGATAAAAATAAAAAAAACAAGTAAGCTTCAAACATTATTTTATTGTAAGCGGCATGACATTCTCAGCCAGACTACTATCCAAAAGCAAGTGTTCCCCAGAAATTTATCATGTTGTTCCTTCATATAAAATAATACTTTTTCTGTAGCACGAATGTCCCTAATACACTCCAGAAGCTCCTTCCAGTAACCACCTCCACCCAATTTTTTCAAACGGTCATCATCTATAATGTAAAACCCTTAATCATGTATTCTTTCAACCGTTGGGTAGCCCATTGACGAAAATGGGTAGCTATACGCGATTTTATTCTGTATCCCAATGAGATAATCATGTCCAGACTATAAAATGACATCTCTCTTTCTACCTGTCAGGAACCTTCGATGCGAACCTGTCGGAAATTCCGACAGGTTGAAATTTCGTCGAGCTCCTGCTCTTTGTAGACATGTTTAATATGTTCCACTACATTGGTCCTCGATGTCTGATATAGTTCGGCAATCTGTTGCTGTGTAAGCCACAAGGTTTCATCTTCCAGCCTGCCATCTATTTTAGTTTGTCCATCACTCTTTCACATCTTGACGATGAGTTTCCGCTCTGCTCTTGTTCTGATTTTAAACTATTCGGGAAATTCGAACAGTTCGTTCTTTATGTAAATCAACAGCTTATCTTATTAATTGCAATCGATTCCGGAGGTTCCTTCATACAAGATTCTACATCGAAACCAATTATCTCTTTCAAACCGATAAACAGTATTCTTAATCTTGAAAGACAATCTCAACCACCCGTATATTCCACCTCAGATTCAGCAGCCATCAGCGTATCCTTATCTTCCGATGCGTTATAAGTTTTGATTTTGCGATCTTCCAGAAAAATATGATTTAATGTAAAAGCCAATGATTCAAGTGTCTGCGCACAGACTTTAGGTTTCAACTGGCACTCCCAAATTGTAATACAATGCCACCCCATTGCAGCAAGCTGACACTGTTCCTCCACATCCCGCTTCTTGTTCCGTTCCACTTTCTTTCTCCAGAAATCTACATTCGTTTTAGGAAGGCGATAATATTTGCAATTATCATGTCCATGCCAGAAGCAGCCATTAACAAAAATGACCGTACGATACTTACGAAGCACAATATCCGGATGTCCAGGCAGACGCGGATGGTTCAGCCGATAACGGAATCCCCGTCCAAACAAGAACTTACGTACCACTATCTCTGGTTTTGTGTTCTTGCCACGTATTGCCGACATACAACGGTGTCGTTGTTCTTTCGTCAGTCTGTCCATTTGCCGATTTTTATCTTCAAATTAAAACATCGTAACCATACTACCTGAATTCAGGATAAAGATACAGAGATTTAGCATACAAAAGAGTGATTCCTTAAAAAATTATGCACACTAAACTAATCTAAGACAGATTCTACCGTATAAGCGATACCATATTTATCTGACATAATCAAACAATATTGTCTGATCAAATTCAGGATTCTTCAGAAACAAACTTGAAAAATTCCTCTTTTATTTGCCTCCATTTTATTTATTTTGCACACCAATATTAAGACGGAAGATATTAACTGAATTTTAATTGAAAATTGATTCAACCCTTAAACAGCTGATAAAGAAGCTAAAACTAAAAGCGATTAAAACAATTTACTCTATACTTGGAAGTATTCGGAGTAATATACCAAATAAAAGACTAAGAATGGAGCAAACAAACAAAATAACAAACCTCATAAACAACTTATCATACGACAAAACTTCCGCCATCAGTATATTTGAATATAGCAAAGGATTACTAGGCAGAAGTTTACGTGAATTCATCAAAGAGGATTACTCACCTAAGAAAGGGAAAGGCAGTATCGGCCAGATGGTTGAGAACCTTTACTTTCTTCTGGAAACTAATAACAACCCGGAAGCAGACTTTTCGTCTGCCGGCATGGAATTAAAATGTACTCCCGTCAAACTGGGTAAAAACGACACTTACCTCATCAAGGAGCGTTTGGTATGCAATATGATAAATTACTGCGAGGTCGTAAAGGAAGATTTTGAACAATCACACTTTTATCTGAAGTGTCAGTTGATGTTGCTGCTCTTTTATTTATACAAGAAAAATTGTGACAACCTCGATCTGAAATTTATTTTCTCTGTTCTTTGGAAGCTTCCTGAGAAAGACTTGCTTATCATCAAGCATGACTACGAGACCATACTGGAAAAAATCAAATGTGGCAAAGCCCATTTACTGTCAGAAGGAGACACTATGTACCTCGGTGCATGCAGGAAAGGCCAAAAAGGCGACAGCCTGATGAAACAGCCTTTTTCAGAAGAAGGAGCACCCCGCAGGGCTTTCAGCTTGAAGATGTCTTATATGCGAACTATCCTGCAATATGTAACGGATAGTGATAAAAAGGCGGTTTCCAATTTCAAGTTTACTGCCGGACAAATTGTTTCAGAAAGGGAACTTGACAAATATAATTTTGAAGAAATCATATTAAACCGGTTCAAACCTTACCTTGGTAAAAACTACCAGGTAATCGCTAAAGGAAAAAAGATAGACATTTCCAATAATCCCAAGAACAAATTTGCGATGATAGCCAATGCTATCGCCGCAACTGGGAAATGTGCCAATGTCAACCGTTCTGAAGAGTTCATGAAGGCCGGATTGACAATGAAGACAATACGTGTCCAACATAATGGAAATATAAAAGAAGCGATGTCCTTTGAAAACATTGACTACATAGAAGTCGCAGAATGTGACAACTGGTATGAATCCCGGTTATATGAATTGTTTTCAAGCCGTTTCATGTTTGTAATATTTAAAGAACAGACAGCCAATAAAGGAGATTATATACTAGACAATGTATTCTTCTGGACAATGCCTCCAGAGGATTTGGAATGGGCAGAGACATATTGGATGCATATAAAAAAGAACATATTGGAAGACCATATCTCTGAGGAATATTGGTGGAAAGGACAGGACAAGAAAAAATTCCATGTACGTCCAAAAGCTCAAAAATCAACAGATCTAGCTCCAACTCCCAGCGGAAAATGGGCTAAAAAGTTCTGTTACTGGTTTAATAATGATTACGTAAAACAAATAGTAAACAACAATGGCTCAAAATAATCATATAATTCGTGTAGTAGAACTATTCGCAGGTGTAGGTGGATTCCGTATCGGTCTGGAAGGAGCGTCCGACGCTTACGAAACAATTTGGAACAACCAATGGGAACCTTCTACCAAACATCAAGATGCCTCTTTAGTATATCAGGCCCGGTTTGGAAAGAAAGGACATTCAAACCAGGACATTAATCTTGTAAAAACAGCTGATATTCCGGACCATGATCTGCTGGTGGGTGGATTTCCTTGTCAAGACTACTCTGTGGCTGCTTCACTCAGCCGCTCGGGAGGTATTGAAGGTAAAAAGGGAGTGCTATGGTGGCAAATCTACCGCATCTTGCAAGAAAAGGGTGATGCAAAACCCAATTATATATTTTTTGAGAACGTTGACCGCCTATTGAACTCTCCAGCCTCCCAGCGTGGACGCGACTTTGCCATTATTCTAGCCTCATTAGCTGACTTAGGCTATATCGTAGAATGGCGAGTCATAAATGCCGCCGACTACGGGATGCCACAAAGAAGAAGAAGAACCTACATTGTGGGTTATCTTGAGAATTCTCCAATAGCTAACCGTATCCAAAAAATGAAAGACTGGGTTCTATACGACGGAGTAATGGCACAGGCCTTCCCCTTTGAACAAAAGTCAGATATCTCGGATTTTGAAATAGAAGGTTCCATAAAAGAAGTTTCAGATAACTTTAACAAGGAAGGAAAGGCAAGCCCATTTGGAAATGCAGGCATGATGTCGCATCGTCAAGTTTTTTCTGTCGATGCCTCACCTGTTTATAAGGGTACCAGCCAAAACTTAGGTGATATTCTTGTGAACGAAAGCTTTATTCCAGAGGATTTCTTCATTTCTGAAAAAGATTTGCCCAGATGGATTTATGAGAAGGGAGCCAAAAAAATAGACCGCGTTTCTAAAGAAGGGTTCAAATATACTTTCTCTGAGGGTGGAATGGCTTTTCCCGACCCGCTTAATAAACCCTCAAGAACAATGATTACAGGAGAAGGAGGAAATGCTCCTTCACGTTTTAAACATGTCGTATTAACCCCATCCGGCAGATACCGCCGACTGATTCCTATAGAGTTAGAACGGCTGAATATGTTCCCAGATAATCATACTTACCATCCGGAAGTTTCAGACGGACGCAGGGCCTTTCTCATGGGAAATGCATTGGTGTGCGGTATCGTAGAGCTGATTGGGAAAAGTTTATATCGGTTCATGTATGATGAAGCACCTGTATCTTCACGACCGATACATACCTTACGGGAAGCACGTCCGACATTGGATTTAAACTTGTTTGCTTTTGAGAAAGAGCAGTTGATATTCAATAAGCCCAAGAAAAATTATGTGCTAGACAAGAACAAACGTTTGTTGATAGGATTTGTCAAGGAAGACAATCAAGACTATTTCCTGAATGAAGAACCGACTAAAATATATTATACAGGAAAGACGAAATCATTCCCTTCCACGATTGCATTAAATAAGTTGTATTATTTCATGCCTTATATCAAAGGGAAAGGTGTCAAGGACTTGTATCTAATCCGTATTGCAAGAATTGGAACAAAAGCAGAAATCCATCCAGAAACCAACGACAAAGATCCAAGGTTAGTCTTCGAATTGGAGTTTTTAGAAAGTTTATCCGACTATCTTCCTATTCGTTTAAATATCAATCACACATATACAGATACATTCTTGAGCCGAATAATCGACAAGGAAAACTGATTCAAGCAAAAATTCAATCCTCATCCGCATATTGAGAAGCATGCTGATGAGGATTTTTAATACACTCAGAGAAATACATCTTATAAGAAAAATCCCTTCGAGAAAATCTTATTGTATTTTCCCGCATCTACCAAAATGTCACCCCACTCCCATCCTCCCTCAAACCTCTTTCTTTTCTCGCTCCATAACCTATACGCTCAAAATCCGTAAGCAGAACTATTTAGCTAAATTCAGAAAGAAACCATTTCTCTACAAACGCATACACAAAGAAAACATAAAACATCACACTTTACATCATTATACAAAAAAAATCGCACACATATAATCAAAAAGGCACCCAAACTAATTCAGTCCAACCTCTCCAATTAGAAAAAACACATCTCTACACCTCCCAACTTTCCCCAAAACTACCTTCAAAATCCCAGAAACCGCCAAACGCAAAGGCGTTTTCCCTCAAACACCAAAGAGTTTATCGCCAAACGTCGAAGCGTTCCAAGCCAAACGCAAAGGAGTTTCAGATAAAACACAAGGACGTTTTTCAATCCTTATTTTCCTCTAAAATCCCTCATAAAACCTGATTTACCTGAAAATTCAGTCCAAACTGAACAAGAAGCGCTTCCAGAATCCTCCAGATACTCCCAATTTATGTACCAATCCCCCCCTTCAGAGCACTTCTGAGAAGGGATTAACTTGCAGACTTCCTACTGAAGAAGCAAATTCACTAAAACAAATAGACAGAAATCTGGTCCAAATCCTTCCAAAAAGTCATAATCTATTTTCTGAGAAAGAAAAAAGAACAAAGGAAAAAACAGACAAAAATCCATCGAAAAGCGTATCTTTACAATCCATATTACAATCTATTCATAAACATTTATCTCATGCAAATACGACTTGTTTCAACTGACAAGAAACGTTTCCTTCCACTCTTGCTTCTGGCCGATGAACAGGAATCCATGATAGACCGCTACCTGGAACGGGGCGACTTATACGTGATGTACGACAAGCTGCTTACAGAACCGGTTGCCGTAGCCGTCGTAACGGATGAGGGGAAAGGAATTCGTGAACTGAAAAACCTGGCTGTAGCTCCACACTGGCAACGAAAAGGATACGGACGGCAGATGGTGGAATACCTTTGCCAGCGTTACCAGAATGTGTGTCACACGCTGATGGTAGGCACAGGAGACAGCCGTATGACCATTTCTTTTTATCAGAGCTGCGGGTTTGTCTACTCGCACACGGTGCCCGACTTTTTTACCCTTCACTATGACCATCCGATTGTAGAGGATGGAAAGGTGCTGAAAGACATGTACTATTTCAGCCGCACTCTTGCCCAACCAAATAAAACTGGAAGATGAATCAGAATAAACCCTGCAAAAGTTTGCTCGTTCCGCAAAAAGTCGCGTCCTTTGTAATTGTAAATTCACAAGACTATGGCTGACAATTACATTGAACGACAATATGAGGCATATCAGGCACGGAAGGCGGCCTGGGAGAAAGAACGGAAGTATAAGAAGAAAAAACCGGCGGCTCCGGCCGAAGCTCCCCATCGCTCAGGGGCTTTCCTGCAAAATCAGGTGAAGAAGGTGGTGGCTGTGCACGACCTGTCGGGCGTGGGTCACGTGTCGCTGATGGCGGTCATTCCGGTGCTTTCGTCCATGGGCTTTCAGGTGTGTCCGCTGCCCACGGCGGTGCTGTCCGCACATACGCAGTACCCCACGTACTCGTTCCTCGACCTGACCGACGAGATGAAGCGCATCATCGAGAACTGGGAGAAGATGAACGTACACTTCGATACTTTCTACACGGGTTATTTGGGTTCGCCGCAACAGGCACAGATTGTGGAGGAATTTATCCTGAAGTTCCGTGGGGAAAATGACATGGTGGTGGTGGACCCGGTGCTGGGCGACAACGGTCACCTTTACAAAGGTATCACCGAGGAGATGGTGACAGAGATGAAGAAACTGATTCACCTGGCAGATGTCATCACGCCCAACCTGACGGAACTGTATTACCTGCTGGACATGCCGTATCAGGAGCACATCACGGACGCAGAACTGAAACAGGCGCTGAAGACGCTTTCCGACCGGGGTCCGGCTATCGTCATTGCCACGAGCGTGCCGGTGAGCGGCGACCCGCGTTCTACGTCGGTCTATGCCTACAACCGCTTTGGCGACCGTTACTGGAAGGTAACCTGCCCCTATCTGCCGGCACACTATCCGGGCACGGGCGACACGTTTACGAGTGTCATCACGGGAGCACTGATGCAGGGCGACAGTCTGCCCATTGCGCTCGACCGCGCCACCCAGTTTATTTTGCAGGGCATACGGGCCACGTTCGGCTATGAGTACAACAACCTGGAGGGTATCATGCTGGAGAAGGTGCTCCACAACCTCGACATGCCGATTCAAATCAGCAGTTACGAGCTGGTGGAGTGACGCGAAGGATATCAATACAGCACCTGGCTCACGGGGAGTTCCACTTCGCCGAAGGGTATCAGGGCATTGAACAGACGGATATGCCGGTAGTTTCCGAGGGAGACGACCGGGATATCCGTTTCTTTTATCTGCCCGGTGTCGAGCAGGTATCGGCGCTGGGTTCCGGCCAGCAGAGGCTGTACGGGGGTGTGCCATTCGCATCCGTCCCAAAGGGCAATGTTGGCAATGGAGGTATCGGTGAGGAGTCCGTGGCGCACGATGAGCACGTCGTCGGCTGTATCGCGCAGGGCAAAGGCTTCGTCAAGCACACGACGGTCGGCCTGCTTGTAGCGGTAGTCAATGTCGTTCTGCACCACCAGTTGCAGACTGTGTACGGGGCGGACGTGGTAAGGAAAGTATTCCACGCGAATCACGTCGCGTGCATAAGTCAGGCGACAGCGGGTGCGTGCGGTGTAGGCTTCCGGACGGAGATAATCCATTACATGGAGGTCGGGCACGGGACCGAAGAAAGCACGGCGCGTGTCGTTCATGCGGCGGTCGTGCAGCGAGGCATGCCACACTTTCCCGTCTTCGATGCGGAGGGTTTCAATAAAGAGGCACATAGACTTTCTGTTTCATTTCTTCGTATTCGTTTCGGGCTTCGCTGCGGAAAGTGATGCCTCCCCCGCTCTTGAACACCTTCGTGCCGTCGGGCTGCTGTTCCAGGAAACGGATGAGCACGGCACTGTCCAGGTTGCGGCCGTCAAAGTAGCCGGTCACGCCGGTATAGAAACTACGGTCGTACGTCTCGGCTTCGCGGATAATCTGCACGGTACGGGGCTTGGGAGCTCCGGTAATGGAACCTGCCGGCAGGAGACTGAAAAACAGGTCGCCCAGTTGTGAAGGATAGTCTTCGGGCAGACGGCCACGGATTTCGGAACTCATCTGGAGCAGCGGACCACGGTGGGTGTGCAGCTCGTCGAGGTAGCGGTAGCGGGTCACGGTGACTTCAGTGGCGAAACGGCTCAGGTCGTTACGGATGAGGTCGGTGATGGTGGCATGTTCGGCCGCTTCTTTCGGGTCGGCCAGCAAGCGCTCGCGAGCATCGGGCAGCGTGGCATCCATTGTACCTTTCATGGGATGGGAATAGATAAAGCCATCGGTTATCCGGACAAAAATTTCGGGCGAGAACACCACAAAGCGGTCGTTTACCCACAGTCTGTAGGGAGCACGGGCATGGTCGAACACCTGCCGCAGGGTGAGGTCGGTATCGACGGGGGTAGCACAGGTGTAGTTCACCAGGAAGGAATTGCCGCCATGCAAGTGACGGTGTACGATGTCGAATCCGCGACGGTACTCCTCAAAGCTCATCGGATGAGGCTCCCAGCAGAAAGAAACGGGACGCGGAGTAGCGGACATGCCTTGCGGCACGTTCGTGGCTCCCGGAAAGGCAAACAGCAGTTCCGCAGAAGGCAGACGGTGGGGTTCTTCCACCAGGCATTTCTCGGCGGTATAATCTATCAGGAAAAAGAACGGGCGGCCTTCGCAACCAAAGCGGTTCATGCGGGTGATGGCTTCCTCAAGGCCACAAAAAGAGAGGGTATCAGTCATTTCGTTTGGTTTTGAGGGAACAGAGATAAAGGGTCACTCCCACGGCTACGGCAAGCATCATCGCTTTCAGCCAGAGGGCATCAAACATCAGGAAGATGCAATGCAGGGAGGTGAGCCACAGCAGGCTCAGGGCGAGGATCTTGGCACGCAGAGGGATGGCGCGCGACTCACGGAAATCGCGGATATAAGGTCCCAGCAGCTTGTGGTTCAGCAACCACTGGTAGGCTCTCGGCGAACTGCGGAAAAAGAGGGCGGCCGAAAGCAGCAGAAAGGGCGTGGTGGGCAGCACAGGCAGGAAAATACCGGCCACACCCAGTGCCAGCGACAGGAATCCGATGGGGAGGTAAATGTATTTCATGGCGCAAAAATACAAGGTAAACGGCACACCGCAGGCAGGAGTTTAGTTAATAACCTCAAAATCGGAGGGGCTGCAAAGGAGAAAGCTTGCAGAAAAAGAAAGTTTTCATCATATTTGTAATTGTTACAATCTTGTTAAACTATTCAACTATTAAAGAATCATGAGAAAACTAATCTGGACTTTATGTGTGATGGTGTGGAGCCTGGCGGGCTTTGCACAGGAAAAGAGTTACCAACTTTCCAGCCACATCCTGGACATTCAGCAAGGGCAGCCTGCGGCGGGAGTGAAAATCAGTCTGTCGCAACTTCAGCCCGACGGCAAGACCTGGGTGCTGCTGGAGGAAAGACTGACCGACGAGAACGGACGCGTGAAGGATTTCCTGGAAGAAGGCACGACCGACCACAAGGGCATCTACCGCCTGACGTATCACGTGGCGCCCTACTTCGAGCGGTTGCAGCAGGATTCGTTCTACCCGTTCATCGAAGTGGTGTTCGAAATCAAGGACGGCAAGCACTACCACGTGCCAATCACGCTTTCGCCCTACGGATATTCTACGTATAGAGGAAACTGAAAAAAGAATGGGAGCCTTTCAAGCTCCCATTTTTCGTGCCTTGCGGGTGCAATATCGCTTGCACTGGGCACAGATGTCATAACCCAGCATGGCTCCCAATATGAAATCTTCTTCCGGAGTGAGCAGGTTCAGGGGGCGTGTCACCATCATGCGGATGGCTTCAATGCATTCCGCCTTACCAAAGAAGAGATTGATGCGCTCGTCGTCCACCGGCTGAATCACAAACTTGATGCGCTGGCTTCGCAGACGTTTCACGGCAAAGTCTTCATATCGCTTGTTCGTGGTGTACAACACCATCTGACGCACGCCTTTCTTCAACTCATAGATGTGGTTGAGAAAGACTTTCAGTTCTACGGGATTGATATCGGGAGTCATCATGGGCTACGGATTTAGAAGATAGAGAAATGAGGTCGGAAGGAATCAGGCCAGATCGGCTTTGAGCATCTCTGTCCAGGCCGACACGCGGGCATCGGTACGGTCGCTTTCGTTCACGTCGTCGAGGGCCAGTCCCACGAATTTTCCGTCGGCTGCAGCCACGGAAGAAGCGTAGGTGTAATCACTGTCGGGCACGGCTCCCACGAAGGAACATCCGCTGTCTTTCAGGTCTTCAAAGAGGATACCCATACCGTCGCAGAAGGTATCGGAATAGGATTCGGAATCACCGCAGCCGAAGAGGGCGATGGTCTTGCCGGAGAGGTTGGCGTTTTTCAGCACCTTGATGCCGTCGTACCAGTCGTCCTGCAACTCTCCGTCGCCCCAAGTGGAGGTACCTAAAATCAGGGCTTCGTAACTCTCTGCCAGGGAAGTATCCAGCTTGCTCACATCATGTACGTCTGCCGGGGATACTCCCAGCTTTTCCGCTATCAGGCGGGCCACAGACTCGGTGGTGCCTGTGGTAGAACCATAAAAAATACCAGTTTTCTTCATTTTCTACATGTTTGATTTGACATCGCAAAGAAACGGCATCCGGTGCGGATTTGAAATACCTAAAAATTGGGATTTTGCGGGATTTTTCCGGCTGCTTTCTAATGGGTGAAAGAAAGAATTCTGTATATTTGTCGCATAAAAATAAGAAACAAGTATGAAACAGACTCTCTATGCATGGGCCAGCATCGTGGTGGGATGTACCATCCTGGCGGCCGGATTCGTATTCTTTATCAATCCCTATAACATTGTGCCCGGAGGAGTGTACGGGGCCAGCATCGTGCTCCACAACCTGTTCCCGTCTATCCAGGTGGGTACGTTCGGCTATATGTTCGACATTCCGCTGCTCATCCTGTCGGTGCTGCTGTTGGGAGCAAAGTTAGGGATACGCACCATTGTGGCAGCCCTGCTCACTCCGTTGCTGATGAACACCATGTCGCGGCTGGTCTACCCTACCCGCGAAGCACTGGAGAGTCTGGACCCGGCACAACTGCTGGGAGGCAGTATGAACATGACGGACCACCTGATGCTGACGTGCATCATCGGGGCAGTGGTCATCGGTGTAGGTACAGGCATCGTGATACGCAGTCAGGCTACCACGGGCGGAAGTGACATCGTGGGGATGCTGCTACAGAAGTATGCGCACATCCGTTTCTCACGGGCCATTCTGTTAGTGGACGGAGCCGTAGTGTGCTTCGGTCTGGTGGTTATTGGTTTCGGACTGGGTACGGCGAGCGACTCTACGCAGCCTTCGTGGCACCTGTCATTCTATTCGCTCATTTCCATCTTCATCATCTCGCGGGTCATTGCCTACATGATTAACGGGGCGAAGAACGACAAGCTGATTTTCGTCATCAGCGACCATGAGTTGCAGCCGCTTCACCAGTATATTCTGAAAGATTTAGACCGCACGGCTACCTGCATCAAGAGTTCGGGACTCTACACGGGCAAAGACAAGGAGATGATTTTTCTCGTGGTGAGCTACCAAGAGGTGCAGGGTGTGAAACTGAAAATCAAAGAGGCCGACCCGCGGGCGTTTGTGGTGGTGACGGATGCGTACGACACCTTCGGCGAAGGGTGGAAACAGCTGCCTTCTCCACACGAGATTTATCCGGAATAACTCATTTTCCGACTTTTAAGACAGAAAATCCGACATTCCGAAAAACGCACGATTGCCATTTGTGCCGTACCTTTGCATAAACAAAAAAACTTGCTTATGCACATTCTTTTTACGCATTTCCGTCGTTTCCGCTCCGGCTTCGCACAGGTGTGTTTCTGCCTGGGAGTTTTGTTGCTGGGCGGATGCGACATGATTGAATATCACCCGTACGACCTCGACATTGACGGAGAAACGGACGTGAACCGCCGGAACATCGAACGGATTGAAACGGCTACTTACGGGAAAGAGGAAATCCGGTTTGCCGTAATCAGTGACACGCAGCGCTGGTACGACGAGACGGAGGATGCCGTGGAGGCCTTGAACCAGCGCAATGACCTGGATTTCGTGCTTCATACGGGCGACATGTCCGACTTCGGTCTGAAACTGGAATTTGAGAAACAGCGCGACATTCTCAGCGGACTGAGAGTGCCTTTCGTCTGCCTGCTGGGCAACCATGATTGTCTGGCTACGGGACTCGATGTGTTCCGCAAAATATTCGGCACGGAAGATTTCGCCTTTACTGCCGGTAACGTGCGTTTTCTGTGTCTGAATACCAATGCCCTGGAGTTCGACTACTCGTCGGCGGTACCCAATATCCAGTTTATCCGCGAAGAAGGTGACCACGTGCCCGAAGGAGTGGAAAAAACCGTGGTGGCCATGCATGCAGGCCCTTTCTCCGAACAGTTCAACAACAACATCGCCGAGTATTTTCAGTATTACCTCCGAGAAATGCCCGACCTGCAGTTCTGCGTCTACGGTCACGGGCACAATATCAGTGTAGACGAGTTCTTCGACGACGGTATCAAGTACTACGAATGTACCTGCGCCAAGAAGCGCTCTTATCTGTTTTTCACCCTCAACTCAAACGGCTATACCTATGAAGTGGTCAATTTTTAAACTGCTGCTGGCAGGAGGAATGGCCGGAATGACGCTCCTGCCCCTTTGCGCACAAAACGACAGTATCGCTCCGGCCGTCAAGGAACGTCGCTGGGACAAGCGCGAGCACCTGCGTTATGATGAACGGTGGGAACGCCTGAAGCCCACTCATATGAAATGGCAGTACGCCGGAGGAATGGGACTCAACTCAGTAGGAGTGGGCTGGGATTACGGACGCCGCTGCCAGTGGGAAACGGACTTCCTGGTAGGTTTCCTTCCGGCCAAGTATGCCGAGAAATTCCGTCTCACATTTACCGTGAAGCAGAACTACATTCCCTGGAGCATCTGCTTCAAGGAGCACTGGATGGCCGAACCCTTCTACTGCGGTCTGTACATCACCACCATTGCGGGCGACGAGTTCTGGAAGAAGGAACCGGGACGCTATCCCAACAAATACTATAACTTCAGTACCAAGATGCGCCCCTATATCTTCGTGGGACAACGGTTCGGGTTCAGTCCCCGCCACGACTTAGTGCGTCACGTCTCCCTATTCTATGAACTGAGTACCTGCGAGCTGTATCTCATCAGCAAGGTAACCAACAAAAGTCTCTCCATGCGCGACATCCTGCGCCTGTCGTTCGGTGTGAAAGTACAGTTGTTCAGAGACGAATAGACACAGCCTGCAAAAAAAGATAAAAAAGGAACGGCAGCCGTTCGCCGTTCCAAAGTTTTCGTTACCTTTGCCGGAAAGTAAACAAAGGGGTGCCCCACGGATGTGTCCGGGCTGAGATTATACCCTACGAACCTGATGCGGTTAATACCGACGAAGGGATTGTTGATTCTGACATCTATTTCCTTTCCCCGTCCGCGGGATGCTCTCTTTGGTTTACACCCTAAAACAGTATGCTTATGAAACTATTGGTAAACAACAAAGAGACGGAACTTACACAAGGTCATACAATTGCCGCACTGGCACAGCAGCTGGAACTTCCGAAGCAGGGAGTAGCCATCGCGCTGCATAACCGCATGGTTCCGCGTGCGGAATGGGAAAACACCGTCCTGAACGAGGGCGACAGTCTGGTCATCATCAAAGCAGCTTGTGGAGGATAAGGCCATGGACATGAATCATTTCAAGTTGCAGTTCATCACACATTTCACCGACACGTATTCGTATCTCGACTCGGCCCGGATGGCCCTCGAAGGGGGATGCCGCTGGGTACAGTTGCGCATGAAGCACGCCTCGGACGAGGAGACGGAAGCGGTGGCCGTAGAGGTACAGAAACTGTGCCGCACGTACGGAGCCACTTTCCTCATCGACGACCGGGTGGAACTGGTGCGCAAGCTGAAGGCCGACGGGGTGCACCTGGGCAAGAACGACATGCCGATAGCCGAAGCGCGGAAAATCCTCGGAAAGGACTTCCTCATCGGAGGTACGGCGAACACGTTCGACGACGTACGGGCACACTATGAAGCCGGAGCCGACTACATCGGTTGCGGACCGTTCCGCTTCACCACCACAAAAGAAAAGCTCAGCCCCATCCTCGGACTGGAGGGCTACCGTTCCATCGTACAGCAGATGAAGGCGGAAGGCATCCACCTGCCCATCGTAGCCATCGGCGGTATCACCCTGGAAGACATCCCTGCCATTATGCAGACCGGTGTGACAGGCATCGCCCTGAGCGGCACCATCCTGCGGGCAGCGAATCCGGTGGAAGAGACGAAGAAAATCGTGAATCAATTAAGTAATGAAGAATGAGAAACGAAGAATTTGTGGATGTGTTCATTTTTAGACAGAAGAACAAAAGAAACATATTTTTCAAATCCTCTGATTTTCAGAATTTCATCACAAACTCCAACTCACCTTTGCCGGTAAAGAAATTCCTACTTTACCACAAAGAATAACGAGTAAAGGAACCAAAAAAAGAACGAAGCTCCGAAGCGATTTCGCCCCAAAGGAAGCCCCAAAGCAAAAAACGGATCAAAGAGCAAAGAAGCAAAAACTCCCCACAGCGATTTCGCCAAAGGCGAAGAGCGACCAGCCGGCACAAAAAATCCCGTCCTCAGTTTCGGACCGAAAAGCGGAGAAGCAGAGCACGGCGAAAAGAAGCGCAGGCTGTTTGAGCGAAGCGAGTTCCTGCGCTTCCGACGAGCGGAGCTTCGCAGCCGGTCCGAAACTGCAGACGGCGGTTTTTCTTTTTGTTACCTTTTTCTTTTTGCCGCCAAAAAGAAAAAGTAAGAGCAAGCCAAAAGAAAAAGTAAGAACAAGAGCAAACAATAAACAAAATAGATAAAACAATGGAAAAACTAATCATTGCGGGAAAAGAATTCGAATCCCGCCTATTCTTAGGAACAGGAAAATTCAACTCCAACCAGCTCATGGAAGAAGCCATCCTGGCTTCCGGCACAGAAATGGTGACCGTAGCCATGAAACGTATCGAACTTGACAACAAGGAAGACGACATGCTGAAGCATATCATCCACCCCCATATCCAGTTGCTCCCGAACACCTCGGGCGTGCGCACCGCAGAAGAAGCCGTGTTCGCCGCACAGATGGCCCGCGAAGCCTTCGGCACCAACTGGCTGAAACTGGAAATCCATCCCGACCCGCGCTACCTGTTGCCGGATTCTACCGAGACCCTGAAGGCTACGGAAGAGCTGGTGAAACTGGGATTCGTGGTATTGCCTTACTGCCAGGCCGACCCGACCCTGTGCAAGCGTCTGGAAGAAGCCGGAGCAGCTACCGTGATGCCGCTGGCTGCCCCCATCGGTACGAACAAGGGATTGCAGACACGCGACTTCCTGCGCATCATCATCGAGCAGAGCAACGTGCCGGTGGTAGTGGATGCCGGTATCGGTGCACCGAGCCATGCCGCTGAAGCCATGGAAATGGGTGCCGCTGCCTGCCTGGTAAATACCGCCATCGCCGTAGCCGGAAATCCGGTGGAAATGGCCGTAGCCTTCAAGGAAGCTGTCATTGCCGGACGCCGTGCCTACGAAGCCGGACTGGGTATTCAGGCCGATAACCTCGTGGCATCTGCCTCCTCTCCCCTCACTTCTTTCTTGAATGAATAAATCCTGATTTTCTCAACCGGTAGGGACTGTTCCCTACCCGCAAACAAACCCCGATTTATATGGAAAAAGAAAAAGACCAAAAAGCATACGCCCATGCAGAAAAAGCCTACATGCAGGGCACCCTTTTCCCCTTTGTAAAGGTAGGCATGCAGAAAGTGAACCTCACCCCGACGGTGACCATAGTAGACGGCAAGAAGGTAATGACACCTAATGCACCGGTGTACGTGTACGACACGAGCGGCCCGTTCAGCGACCCGAACATTGAAATCGACCTGAAGAAAGGACTGCCGCGCATGCGTGAAAGCTGGATTACCTCACGCGGCGACGTGGAACAGTTGTCGTCCATCACCTCGGAATATGGCAAGATGCGCCGTGACGACCACTCGCTCGACCACCTGCGCTTTGAACATATCGCCCTGCCTTACCGTGCCAAGGAAGGCCACAGCTGTACGCAGATGTACTACGCCAAACAGGGCATCGTGACACCGGAAATGGAGTACGTAGCCATCCGTGAGAACATGAACTGCAAGGAACTGGGCATCGATACCTACATCACACCGGAATTCGTGCGCGACGAGATTGCCGCCGGACGTGCCGTACTGCCTGCCAACATCAACCACCCGGAATCGGAACCGATGATTATCGGCCGCAACTTCCTGGTGAAAATCAATACCAACATCGGTAACTCGGCCACTACTTCAAGCATCGACGAGGAAGTGGACAAGGCGGTGTGGAGCTGCAAATGGGGTGGCGACACGCTGATGGACCTGTCGACGGGTGCCAACATCCACGAAACCCGCGAATGGATTGTGCGCAACTGTCCGGTGCCGGTGGGTACCGTGCCCATCTATCAGGCACTGGAGAAGGTGAACGGCAAGGTGGAAGACCTGACCTGGGAAATCTACCGCGACACCCTCATCGAGCAGTGCGAGCAGGGAGTGGACTACTTCACCATCCATGCCGGTATCCGTCGTCACAACGTACATCTGGCCGACAAGCGTCTGTGCGGTATCGTGAGCCGTGGCGGAAGTATCATGAGTAAGTGGTGCCTTATCCACGACCAGGAATCCTTCCTCTACGAGCACTTTGACGACATCTGCGACATCCTGGCTCAGTATGACGTAGCCGTGTCATTGGGCGACGGATTGCGTCCGGGCTGTATCGCCGATGCCAACGACGAGGCTCAGTTTGCCGAACTCGATACGATGGGTGAACTCGTACTCCGTGCCTGGGAAAAGAACGTGCAGGCCTTTATCGAAGGGCCGGGACACGTGCCCTTGCACAAGATTCGTGAGAACATGGAGCGTCAGATCAGCCACTGCCACAACGCGCCGTTCTATACCCTCGGCCCGCTGGTGACTGACATCGCTCCGGGTTACGACCACATCACTTCGGCCATCGGTGCCGCACAAATCGGCTGGCTGGGTACGGCCATGCTGTGCTACGTCACCCCGAAGGAACACCTGGGTCTGCCCAACCGCGAAGATGTACGTACGGGTGTAATCACCTACAAGATTGCCGCTCATGCAGCCGACCTGGCCAAAGGTCATCCGGGCGCACAGATTCGTGACAATGCCCTGAGCAAGGCCCGCTACGAGTTCCGCTGGCGCGACCAGTTCCACCTGAGTCTCGACCCCGACCGTGCGCTGGAATACTTCAACGAGGGACGTCACACCGACGGCGAGTACTGCACCATGTGTGGTCCGAACTTCTGTGCGATGAAACTCAGCCGCGACCTGAAAACAATTAATAATGAATAATGCATCAGGCCAGCATCTTTAACTTTTAATTTTTAACTATTAACTATCGAAATGTTTAGTGACGAATTAGAAAAAATAAGCTGGGAGGAGACGACCAAGGCCATCTACTCCAAAACCGAGGCCGACGTGATTCGGGCACTCGGAAAATCACGGTGCGACGTAGACGACTTCATGGCACTCATCTCGCCGGCTGCCGAAAAGTTCCTTGAACCCATGGCACGCCTCAGCAAAAAATATACCGAAGAACGTTTCGGACGCACCATGTCGATGTTCATCCCGCTCTACATCACCAACTCGTGCACCAACTCGTGTGTGTACTGCGGCTTCCACATCAGCAACCCCATGGCACGCACCATCCTGACACCCGAAGAGATTGAAAACGAATACAAAGCTATCAAGAAACTCGGCCCGTTCGAAAACCTGCTGATTGTGACGGGTGAGAATCCGGCCAAGGCGGGTGTGCCCTACATTGCCAAAGCGCTCGACCTGGCCAAGCCGTATTTCTCAAACCTGAAAATCGAGGTGATGCCGCTCAAGACGGAAGAGTATGCCGAACTGGTACACCACGGACTGAACGGCGTGATCTGTTTCCAAGAAACGTACAACAAGGCCCGCTACAACGTGTACCACCCGCGCGGCATGAAGTCGAAGTTCGAATGGCGTGTCAACGGGTTCGACCGCATGGGTCAGGCCGGCGTGCACTCCATCGGCATGGGTGTACTCATCGGACTGGAGGATTGGCGTACGGATGTGACCATGATGGCTTACCACCTGCGCTACTTGCAGAAGCATTACTGGAAGACGAAATACAGCGTGAACTTCCCGCGCATGCGGCCGGCCGAGAACGAAGGTTTCCAGCCTAACGTCATCATGAGCGACAAGGAACTGGCACAGGTGACTTTCGCCATGCGTATCTTCGACCACGACGTGGACATCTCCTACTCTACCCGCGAACCGGCCAATATCCGCGACCACATGGCTTCACTGGGTGTGACTACCATGAGTGCCGAGAGCAAGACCGAACCGGGCGGATATTACACCTACCCGCAGGCACTGGAGCAGTTCCATGTGAGCGACGAACGTACAGCCGTAGAAATCGAGAAGGCCCTCAAGGCATTGGGACGCGAACCGGTATGGAAGGACTGGGATGCTTCGTTCGACCACGTGGCACAGTCGCACGCCACCGCCGCTGCGGCCCGCTGAAAAGCCCTCCGGAACACTCTCTGAAAAACGACGGAGAGTTTCTGCAAAAACGCCTTTATGTTTTCCCTGAAACGCAAGTACGTTTTACTTCAAACACCAGTGCGTTTGGATGAAAACACAAGGACGTTTTTCCAAAACGCAAGTGCGTTTTTTCAAGGCATATATAATTCCCTTCAGAAGGCATCCTGAGGCCATTATCCCGACTTCCGGATGCCTTTCTGTCTTTTCATCCATCCCCTTATCTCTTATTCCTTATGAAACTGACTGAAAAAGAAGCTGCACGCTACAACCGACAGATTCTGCTCGACGAAATCGGCGAGACAGGACAATTTCTTCTGAAGCAGGCCCGCGTACTCATCGTGGGAGTGGGCGGACTGGGGTCGCCTATCGCTCTCTACCTGGCCGGAGCTGGAGTAGGTACCATCGGACTGATTGACGACGATACCGTGAGCGAAACCAACCTCCAGCGGCAGGTACTCTACAGCGAGCCTGAAATCGGACTCTCCAAGGCCGAACAGGCCAAGTTGCGTTTGCAGGCCCTCAACTCCGACATCCGTGTAGAAGCCTGGAACGAGCGTCTCACCCCACAGAATGCCGAATGCCTCATTGCCAACTACGACATCGTGGTAGACGGCTGCGACAATTTCCGCACGCGCTACCTCATTAACGACACCTGCGTGCGGCTGGACAAGGTGTACGTGTACGGTGCCATCCGCGAGTTCGACGGGCAGGTCTCCGTGTTCAACTACCAGGGCGGTCCCGACTACCGCACCCTCTTCCCCGACGAAGAGGAAATGCTCGCCATGCCCCACCCCTCCAAGGCCGTGCTGGGTGTCACTCCGGGCGTAGTGGGCTGTGTAGAAGCCAGCGAGACGATGAAAGTCATCCTGGGCAGTCCGTACGTGCTGAGCGGAAAACTCTGGCACATCGACCTGCGAAGTCTGGAAAGTTACGTCATTTCACTGATATAACCCCACACGGCTCGCTGAAAATCACGGTTTCCGGTGATGTACAGCTCCTCAGATAGCTTTACTTTTGTACAAACGTAAATTATCCTATTATTCTTATCTTTAGTATGAACAAAAGTAAAGCAACGACAGCCCTGAAATCGCTGCTGGTTTCAGGCTGTGCCCTTTTTGTGTGGGGCATGACACCCGTATTTCTGGCCTCCACTCTCACCTCGTGCGAGAAGCTGGAAGAACTCTTAGGAGGTGATGATGAAGGTGATGACGACGGAGACGGAAGCAGCTCAGGCAATCTGAACGGAGTGGGTACTACCGACGGAGCGGCTCCCTATTTCAACCTGGAAACTACCCGCATCGAAGTGCCTGCCGTAAGAGACGGGGAAGGCATACAGGTGAAATGCCAGACCAACATCATAAGCATGCGCTATGTGCTGGAGAAATTCAAGAAATTCAGTGAAGGTGAACTGACCGAGCAGGAGGACTATTCGTTCATCCTGGAAAATCCGGAGTATTCGTTCTATGGCGAAGAATACCTGCAATATTACACCAACTACTCCAGCGAGAAACAGACTGACAACCTGCTGATTTATGCCACCGACAGAGACAGTCTGCTGGCCACCATCCCCATCGAACAGGCAGCTGCTCCCCATATCAGCGTGGCCAAGGCAGATGCAGGCATCAATGAAATCACACTGACACTGGAAGGACAGAACGGCGCCAATCTCTACTCCACTTACATCTCAACAGACAGCATCCCCTTGTTCGAAGTCATTCAGGATTTGAAAAACGGAGGCTCAGGACTTCCTTTTGAATACCTCTTCGACCTTCAAAGCCAGCCTACCTGTACTTTCTCCGGGCTGACGGAAGCAACCAAATACTACATCTACCTGCAAGGCGGTACGGAACCGGGGCCCTTGTGCGGAGTTTCACTGTACACCGTCACTACTGCCATGCGCGGCAAGGAAGACGCGCTGATTCTGAAATACGTATTGAACAACCTGAACAACCGCACGGTGTACCTTCCGTTTGAAGGACGGGTGAAAGGTGTCATCGACGGGGCGACGGGGTGACCGAGGTACTCGACAAGTCATACGTATATTCAGCCGACCTGTCACACGTTTATGCCCAAGGTGCTGAATCGACGGTAGAAGTAGCTTTCAAGGGTACGGTAGAATCTCTGACAACCAACAGCACAACCAAAGGAGAAATCCTCAAGAGTTCACTCATCGGCATCACACAATGGGGTACGCCCGAACTGAAAACACTGAGACTGGAGGATGTTACTGCATTGACCCAGCTGGCTGCCGATACCAAGGGAGCACTGTCTGCCATCACGGACTTCACCTCCTGCTTTGAAGACTGTACGGGACTGACCAACCTCCCCGAAGACCTGTTTGCCATGGCAACCGGTGCCCAAACGTTCGACAGAGCCTTCCAGGGCTGTACGGGACTGACTTCACTTCCGCTCAATCTCTTCGCCCAGAATTCCAGTGCCCGCAACTTTAACGCTACCTTCTCCGGCTGCACAGGACTGCTCTATCTGCCCGAAGACCTCTTTGCAAGCAACAAAGACATCTATGTCATGAACGATGTGTTCAGCGGATGTGAAAACCTGAAAGAGATTCCGGCCGGACTGTTCCGTAACAATACCCGTTTAGGATACATACAATGTGGCTTCTCAGGATGCAGCTCGCTCACCAGTCTACCCGAAGGACTATTTGCCAACTGTCCGGGCATACAGAGTGTGTCAGAAATCAACTCCGTCATGGATGCCTACGGTCTTTTCTCGAATTGCACCTCATTGACAGAAATCCCGGAAGACTTGTTCGCCAGCATGACCAAGGTTACCAAGTTAGATGGTATATTCAAGGGATGTACCTCCCTCCGCGAGATTCCCGAAAAGCTGTTTGCAAACAACACACAGGTGATTTCCATGTGGGAAGCCTTTGCCGGATGCAAGAGTCTGCAACGCATTCCTGCCGGACTGTTCGACTCCATGCGCACCCTGCAAGCAGTCCGACTCTTGTTCAAGAATTGCAGTTCGCTCACCGGCGAATCGCCCTACACCCTGATAAACGGGGAAAAGGTACATTTGTATGAGCGCAAGGATTACCCGAATGAATTCCTTGAAATCACCAGCCACACCAGCGCGTTCAACAACTGCACGAACCTGACCGACTATGAATCCATTCCAAGCAACTGGAGATAAACGAGTCCCGATTTTTGCATAATTATCCTTCCCCTGCCAAAGCTAGATAAAAAACACGCTTGGCAGGGGATTTTTCATGCCTCAATTTCCGATTCTCTATTTTTTATGCTAACTTTGAGAATCCAACCTTTATCAAAAAAACTATGTTACTCAGAATTTTAGGTTATCTCTGTCAGTTGTGTTTCATTATTGGCCTTTATTATGGGCTCAAAAGCCAGGAAGCGTTTCTGCAATACACCGTTTGCATACTGGCCATACTGATTCTCTTACAGCGTATATTCATTGACTTATTCTGGAAAAAAGAAAACATTTAATACTTTATTCCTCATGCACACAAAACGACTCACCGACATTCTGCTGGTATTCCTCTGCATCTTCTGCTTCACCAGCTGCGACCACGACGACGTAAACTTTCCAACTTTCACATTCAATGAAAACGGAGAATGTGAGCCAGCGTCTCTCACCCCCATTTCTTCCGCCCGCTTCGAAGAAGCTGTGGTGGGATACGGCTGGAAGCACGTCCACACCTACGAAATCAATCCCGACGGCACTTGCCAGACGCTGGATTATTACCAAGACATGATAGGTACAGGCCCTACCCAATATTACGTGGAAAGCAACTCTTCCCTGAAGAAATACATGTACATTGACGCCTATCCTGCATGGGGATTCCGGACTGTAGCTTATACCTTCTCGGACGGCAACCGACTGCTCAGCAACCAGAGCACAGTGTTTCAGATACTTTCTGTGAACGGCAACACAATGGAAATACTTGACCAGCTGGGGATACGGGCGGCGGAACCGAGATCTACGGTTATTCCATCTACCAGCGGATGACGAATCAGGAACTGCAAGAGGTACAGAAAACATATCACACAGATTTGTCGGACGTTCACGAACTGACCGTATCGGTACAGGAAAATCCGCTCATCATCTCCGGAAAAGAAACGGAATTCGACGTGCTGAGCAGCAACGGTCCTTTCACTTTCAAACCAGCCAGAGAAGGCAGTTGTGAAATCACTTCACAAGGGAATCACGTCAAGGTCAAGCTGCTGAGCAACGGAGTGTATCTCACTGGCTACGACCGTCTGCGTCATTGTGAGGTGGTCATCTTCTCTACCGACGAGGAACTGGAACCCGAAGGTACGGACATCTACGACTTCACGTATACGGAAATCACTGTCAATCAAGAAAAGAAACTCTTTGCGCCCGATGGTCACGAAATCTCCTACGACCTCGGCAGCATGGAAGTCACCCCGCGCAAGGAATACACCGGAAGTATCCTGAGCCAGTATGCTCCCGTAGCCCTGCTTGCCGTGGACACAAACGGACAGGCACGCTATCTGCGCATGAACAGCGGCAAAATCAGTTTCAAGGACCTTCTTCCGCAAGAAGTGCTCGACCAGCTGACGGAAGGTACAGACGGGGCTTCTCTCACCTACAAGCTGGAACTGATTACGCCCGACTGCGAAGTGTTCCAGGTTCTGCCTTTCAAAATCACCTATAAAAAATAGTGCAAGTTTCATGAAACCTATCCGCCTGCTTCCCATATTGCTTGTCATCGGACTCTCCTGCCTGACGAGTTGCCAGAAAGAAGAAATTCCGTCTGCCGACAACGAGCGGACACTCTTCATGTATCTGCCGTGGTCTACCAACCTGACGAGTTATTTCTACCAGAATATCGAGGATATGGAAGACGCCATCTCCCGCAGAGGGCTGGACAAGGAGCGGGTGCTCGTCTTTCTGTCCACCAGTTCCACGGAAGCAGAACTGTTTGAAATCACGGTCAATAACGGTACCTGCACCCGGCAGATACTGAAAGAATATACCCGTCCCGCATTTACGACCGAGGAAGGTCTCACGGGCATTCTGAACGACATGAAATCGTTTGCTCCCGCCAAAACCTACTCCCTGATTGTGGGCTGCCACGGCATGGGATGGCTGCCCGTCGCCCAAAGCAAGGCACGTGCCACTACGAAACCCCGCTATCACTGGGAGTACTCACACACTCCCCTGACCCGCTTTTTCGGGGGACTGACGGAGGAATACCAGACGGAGGTAACCACCCTCGCCGAGAGTCTCTCCAACTGCGGATTGAAAATGGAATACATCCTGTTTGACGACTGCTACATGTCTTCGCTGGAGGCAGCCTACGACCTGCGCCACGTGACCCGTCACCTGATAGCCTGCCCCACGGAAATCATGGTCTACGGCATGCCTTACTCCCACATCGGAGAATACCTGCTGGCAGAAAATCCCGACTACAGCGCCATCTGCCAGACTTTCTATCAATTCTATTCCAGTTACACATACCCCTACGGCACCATTGCGGTGACCGACTGCTCCCGACTGGACGAACTGGCGCTCCTGATGAAAGACATTCATTCCCGCCATTCGCTGGACGACTCACAAACGGCCTCCATTCAGCGTATGGACGGCTATTCTCCCGTAATTTTCTATGACTTCGGCGATTACGTCCGTACCCTTTGCGGCGATGATGCAGAGCAACTGGCCCAGTTTGAGACTTTGCTGGAACAAGTCGTTCCCTACAAGGCACACACCGAGAAATATTTCACTGCAGCCCGCGGTCCACTTCCCATAGAGCGTTATTCCGGCATCACCACCTCTGCACCCAGCACAAACAGTTTGGCAAGTTCCTACTCGCAGACTTCATGGTATCTGGCTACGCATTGATTATGTGTTATCTCTATTCCAGATTCGAACCATAAAAATAAGCAGCCGTAGCACCTCCGTCTACCAGAAAATCAGAGCCGGTGATAAAGGCCCCCCGGTTGCTCATCAACAGTTCGGCCACATTCGCCACCTCGTCGGCCGTGCCGGGACGATGCGCCGGACACTGGGCGAACATCTTCTTATAGAACTCCCCACGTACCCCGTTGAACTCATCAAGTGCCAGTGGAGTGACGATAATACCTGGAGAAATGGAATTCAGACGGGCACCTCGTTCACCCCATTTCACAGCCTCGGACATAACACGCTTCACGTTGCAACGTTTCGCCAGCTGGTAGGCATGGAGCGTATCGCGGATGTGCGAGGGTTGCAGTACCTCCAGATTCAGCAATTCTTCCGTCGGTGTGCAAGCCAGTTGCGCGTCTATCTCGACACCAAGGGCCGGCAAGCGGTGCCCGGATTGACTGGATATCGTAACGCCCGTTCCACCCTGCCGGATAACTTTCCCAACTTCTTCCAACAATACCGCCGTACCGTACAAGTCGACTTTCAGAATGGTCTCGACCGAGGCTTGCGAAGGAGACACTCCTGCCGCATTGACCAGCATGGCTATCTCTCCATATTGCTGCGCCGTCTCAATCAGTCCGAGAATGGAGACGCGCGACGACAAGTCCATCTCCACCGGAAGCACATCAAATCCGGCACGGTTCATCGTATCGGCCACGGCCTGCGCATTCTCCATCCGCTTGTCACCGACCACAATCTTCATTCCATATCCCATCCGCCGGGCTATCGCCATACCGATTTGTCCGGCACCCGTAAGCAACATTACTTCTTTTTTCATCTTACACACTTTTAATATTTCTATCCGATTCCGCTACATAACAGTCCACTAAATCTTTCAAAGCCATACGGCTCTCCATTTCCTGTGTCATAGTTCTATACTATTTATCTGTTAATCATGTCACTGCAAAAGTAGTCCGTACCATTTTATCCATTGTTATACAAAACACAGAATCCCTGCATGAAAACACGGATTTCAGAAGCAACGAAAAACAGAAACCGGAATCCTTTCGTACTTTTGTCGTCAGAAACAGTAGAAACGATGAAAACATCCTTATTAAACATCGAAACCGTTACGGAGTACGACGACATGCTCAGCGTAGAAACTCTGCATCCGCTGGTCAGCGTGATTGATCTTTCACAGGCCAAACCGATGCACCACATGCGGCATACGTTCAGCTTTTACGTGATTTTTCTGAAAGACGAAAAGAACTGCGACCTGATTTACGGCCGCCAGCGATACGATTACCAGAAAGGCTCGGTGGTCTGTCTGACACCCGGACAAGTGATCGGCATAGAAGATACGGGCGAGACGTTCCAGCCGCAAGGCTATGCGCTGTGCTTTCATCCCGACCTGATTCGCGGCACCAACCTCGGACGCACTATCAAGGAATACACGTTCTTCTCGTATGAAGTGAACGAAGCCTTGCACCTCTCGGAACGGGAACGACACACCTTCATCGACTGCCTGCAGAACATTCAGGAGGAATTGCAACACAGTGTGGACAGGATGAGCAAACGGCTGATTGCCAACCACATCGAGTTGCTGCTCAACTATTGCCTGCGCTTCTACGAAAGGCAGTTCATCACCCGTCAGGATGCCCACCGCGACATTCTAACCCGTTTCGAAACATTCCTGGACCAATATTTCACGGGAGACAATGCCGCACAAAAGGGATTGCCCAGCGTGAAACACTGCGCAAGCAAACTTTGCCTGTCAACCAACTATTTTGGTGACCTTATCAAAAAAGAAACAGGCAGAACCGCCCTGGAATATATACAAGACAAAATTATCAGCATCGCCAAAGAACAGCTGCTTCTCCCCTCGGAGTCCATCAGTCAGATAGCCTATCAACTCGGTTTCCAGTACCCGCAGCACTTCACTCGTGTATTCAAGAAAACCACCGGAATGACTCCCAATGAATACCGGAGCAAAGCGGAGTATAAATAATACAATATTTTTCATCCGCCATAAGAAAGAGGAAGCACAGAATTCATTACATTTGCAGAAACCAAACCCGATATTTATGAATCGCAGACTACTATCCGTCACCGTGTTTCTGGCACTGATGCTGACTTCCCTGCTGGCCGGACGCCATAACTACCACGTGACACGAAACGAAATAACAGCCGACCTGAATCAGGCACTGGCACTGACTTTACTGGAAAAGAAGGAGCCCATTGTGACACAAGACACGATACGGGCATACAAGCAGCTCCGGCGTACTTCGGGCGGACAGGTACTGATTGCCGTGTCCGATGAACGGTTCTGCCGACACCTGAAGAACCGGCGACTGAAGGAAACTTCTTTCCTCACGTTCGATGTGGTGGACAAGGAGTATCAGGGCGGTTCGACGGATGAACAGGCCATCTACAGCGATACACTGATGATAAGAAACGAACACGCAGGCGAGACACTGGCCCTGAAAGGCTATACCCGTCTGTCGGCAGCGGCTGTATTCGGCATGTCCGACCAGCGCTTGCCTGCCGGACTGATGGCAGCGGCTATCCTCTGGGCCATCGGTTCGATGCTGTACTTACGGAAAAGAGAGAAAGAGAATCTGGTGCTGCAACCCGTCGGAGGATACGGACAACCGGCTGAAGATGGTACACAATCTGCCGAAGATTTCGGGGGACTGACGTATTCGGATGCGGACGACCGTTTCTACGGCGCCGACCACACGCCTATCCGCTTCACCCCCATGCAACAGCAATTGATGCGGCTGTTCTGGCAGTCACCTTCCCACTCCATCTCGAAAGAGGAAATCTGCGCGGCACTCTGGCCCAAGAAAGACGATGCCAACGATACGCTCTACACCCTTATCCGTCGGTTAAAACCCATTGTAGAGAAGCATACGCGGCTGAAAATCGTGGCCGACAGAGGACGAAACTATTCCTTGGAAATCAACGAATTGAAAAGCTGACAGCGAATTGTCAGGCAAATGTCAGCGTCGGTTTTTGACGCCTTCGTGACAGCCTCCTACTTTTGTTCCTGAAATTTACACACAGGAACAAATGAACACACTCAGATTACTTTTCCAGCAGGAGGCCGAAAGCCGGCTTCTGCTGACCATCTCCCGATTTCTGGCCAGCATCTTTCTTCTTTTATTGCTGGCCCTCCCCACTCTCGCGCAGGAAGTAGAACCCACCGTGGAACTAGGCGAAGTGGAAGTCAAGGCCGACCGGATTATCCACAAGACCGACGGTCTGCTACTCTACCCCTCCGAACAGCAGAAAGCTTCTTCCCGCTCGGGTTACAGTCTGCTCCAGCAACTCACCCTACCGAATATCCGTGTGGACGAGGTGGCCCACAGCATCTCGGCCATCGACCAGCGGGGAAGTGTACAGATTCGCATCAACGGCATCATTGCAGACAAGGCAGAGATGCTGTCGCTCGACCCGAAGAGTATCCTCAAGATTGACTTCATCGACAACCCCGGCGTACGTTATGGCGACGGCATTGCCTACGTCATTGACATCACTACCCGACGGGCGGACAACGGATATACTTTAGGAACCTCGCTCACCCAGGCACTGACTACCCGCGACGGCGATTACACGGTGTACGGCAAATGGAACACGGGAAAGAGTGAGTTGTCGCTGAACTACAGCTTCGGTTACCGGGATTTTAAAGGAATACGAACGGAGGAAACCGCACACTATCACCTGAACGACGGCTCCATTTATACCATCCAGCGCAACGACCTCGCCTCGCGCAACCGGAGCCTGAGCAACCAGATGAAACTGACCTACAACCTGGCCGACTCCAGCCGCTACGTGTTCCAGGCTTCACTGAGCGGCGACTTCAGTCACATGCCGGGCGATTTCAGTCAGAAACAGATTGTGGACGGAACACAGACGTACACCGCCCTCGAACAGCAACAAAGCCAGAGCAGCAGTCCGGTGCTCGACCTCTACTACTTCCAGCAGTTCTCCCCCCGGCAGTCGCTTACCCTCAATGCCGTGGGCACATACATCGGCACCCGCTCCTCCGACAGCTACGACGAAGGTTCGCCCTACCGTTACGACGTGGACGGACGTACCTACTCCCTGCTGAGCGAAGCCATCTATGAAAACCGGTTGAAGCCCTTCACCCTTTCTGCCGGCCTCAACTACAGCCAGAAATACACAAACAATGAATATACGGGCGATGTTTCTTCCGTCACCCCCATGCACCACAACCGCGTGTACCTGTTCTCCGAAATCAAGGGAACGTGGGGCAAGCTACGCTACTCGGCAGGCATCGGAGGCAGCTACCTGCACTACCGTCAGCAAGCCCATTCGTACGATTACTGGAGTTTCTGTCCGAAAGCAGCCCTGAGCTACAATTTCACCCACTCCCTGCAACTGAGTTACAATTTCCAGCTGAACGAACGCACCTCACGGGTGGCCATGATCAGCGATGCCGCCATCCGCACCAACCGCATGGAATGGACCGTAGGCAGTCCCGACCTCAAGCCCAACCGGGAGACGTATCACACCCTCCGGCTGTCGTACAACGACTCCCGTCTGCAAGTCAATCTGCAAGGCTTCTACAAGAAATGTCCTCACCCCAACATGGCGGTGTACGAACGCACGTCCGACGACCGGTTCATCTACACCCAGCGCAACCAGAAAGAGATTGACGCCCTGCACGCCATGGCCTATGCAAGCTACTGGCTGATGCCGGAAAAGCTCTCCGTCACGGCATACGGGGGACTGTTCCGCTGCTTCAACTTCGGCCACGACTACACACACTGCTACACGTCTTACTTTGCCACGGGAGCCCTCAACGCCTACTTAGGCAATCTCTCCCTCCATGCCTACGCCGACAACGGTTCCCGCTTTCTGGAAGGGGAAACCAAAGGCTATAGCGGAGGCGACATCGCCCTGAAGGCCGCCTACAGCTACAAAGACTGGCAGTTTGCCCTTATCTGGCAACAGCCCTTTCAACACAAATACAAAATGTTCGAATCGGAAGTCCTGAACCGGAACCTCCAGAAAACCACTGCCCTCTACAGTCGCGACGCCTGCAACCTCGTCAACCTGACCGTGACGTGGCGACTGACCAAAGGACGCAAGTTCCGTGCTGTCAACCGCTCCATCCAGCTGAAGGACAGTGACACGGGGATTATCCGATGAAAAAAATTCTCAGGTAAGTATTCCGCTTGCCTGAGAATTTTTCAATGACTTGCACGCTGCAGCCACCGGTTACAACCGTTTCCCAATAGTACGCCCAGAAATGCGCTCACAAAGATGCACCAATCATCGACAAGGCCCATCCATTGTGTGACGAACAGACAGAGACTGCACACTACGGCACTAACCACCAAGCTCCATAATAACGGTTTCATTTTCATAGGCATTTATTTTGATTACGATCGTAAAGATACAAAAACTTACCTAAAAACGACTTTTTGAGAGAAAAAAATAATTGTCATGACAGACTTATTTTTCTAAACCACTCCGATAAAATCAAGGAACCTTGGCGGCACGCTCGAAAGTAACCGGAATGGCATACCTCACTTTCTCCGGTTTTCCATTCTGCCGCCCCGGTTTCCATTTCGGCATCAGCTTTACTACTCGAAGAGCCTCTTCATCCAATGCCGGATTCAGTCCCCGCAGCACCACCGGATGAATAATGTTTCCTTCTTCATCTATCACAAACTGCACGATGACTCGAGGAATTACAACCGTATCAGGCACAAGCGCCTTGTCATAGTTCAGATTCTTCCGAATAAAATCCATCAAGGCCGACATGCCCCCGGGAAACTCCGGCATCTCCTCTACCACGTCATACGCAATATCCATATCCTTTTCCACTGCCACTTCCTGCAAAGGCTTTGAAGAAGGCTCCTTGTCCGAAGCATCCCGTTCTTCCACCTTGTGGCCAATCCGGAATTCCGCCGCAAAATACCAGTCGCGATAATTATCCCCGATATCCATTTCCTTCACCACACGATAGACGCCGGGCGTAAGCATACGAAGTGACGGATACAAACTGGCAGAAAAGGGATAAATCTTATTGGATGGAAGAAAACGTTCTTCAAGTGTCCAAACCGTTGCTCCAGGCAAAAACAACCATTTTTCCCCTTCCTTCCGAAGCACCCAGTACGGCGACCCCATTGAGATGCTCTGTCCGCTCCGGTTCACGATTCTCACTGCCACGGATTCCGTATTTGGCGGATACACCGCCTTCTCCGTGTACATCTTGATGCCGAAAGTATCCGTACACATTGGTTGAGTAAAATAAGTAGCCACATCCTCTTTCCCGTTGTTCACCACGATTGCCGCATAATTCAGCACCTTCTGCCGGAACTCTTTCTGCAATGCCTCCGAGTTCACCATCCACGACATATACAGCGTGTCATTATCCTGGAATCCCCCAGAATTCAGGTTTTCTATGACACGGTCCTTGGGATGCTTCTCCCTGTACCGGCTAATTTTGTCGAGCAGTTTCCGGTGCTGAGCCTTGGATACGAGTTCAAACTCCGCGTATGCCGTACGTGTATTCCGGTTGAATGATTTGTAAATACGATACCTGCCGGGACGGTTCTTGTCCGTATAAAATTGAATAGTCTGCCGGTGTGTAGGATAATCGGGCGTAAACACCCACAACACATCGTTGACTATCGGACTGGTAGGCTGAGGTTCCCATTGCTTTTCTGCTTCGTTGTAATATACCAGACTGTACCCCTCTCCACTGTCATATTCCCGGTTCGCACGATTGGTAATGAAGACCTTGACCTTGGAAGTCGCTACAGGATAATAATCATATTCTGTATGCATATAAAGCGAATCCGCAGAAAGAGGACGGCCGACAGGAATATCCCGTACCACCGGTTCCAGCACCATCGCCACCGGTTGAGGCGGAGTGTCTGTCGAAGTTTCCGTATCCGGCTCCTCTGCTGCAAGCGTGTCATCCGTTACTTCCGGACTCTGTACTGCTGGAGGAGTCTCCTTTGCCAGAACATCTACCGGTTGTGCCTTACGCTTGCCTGTACAACCAACACACATCACACAGACCACCGCCACAAACAATTGAAAAAATGCATTTGTTTTCATACGCTATTGGGATAATTAATTTGTATTCTGCACAGAAGGTTTAAACGCAACAGGAAAAGCAAACTTTACATTCCGGTTCTTCCCGGCTTGTCTGCCCGGTTTCCATTTCGGCATCAGACTGACGATGCGCAAGGCTTCTTCATCCAACGTCGGATTTGTACTCTACAACACCATAGGGTTCGTAGCATTTCCCTTCTTGTCTACTACTATTTGAATGAAGACACGCTCCCTCTTTTTAGCCTTGTCATGCCGCAGGTTTTTCCGAATGAACTCCATTAAAGCAGGCATACCACCAAGAAACTCCGACATCTCCTCCACTACCTGATAAACTGTTTGCTCATCTTCCTTTCATTGTATTATCGATTTTTCCGTAAAACAAATTTCCGTTATTTATCTATCCAGAACTCGGCACTTACTGTAATTTCTTCCCTCCCGTCATGGAATGATTGAATAATCCGATATTTTCCGGATGTAATCTTATAGCAACTGACAGGATAACTAAAACAATAATAATCAGGAGCAAAGTTTAACTGCATACCTACATCTCCAAAGCCATACATTCCATTCATCTTTGCACCCATCCACGAACCGTTTTCCCATTTCTGCAACGTCCAGTCACCACCAAAAATCAGCGACTTACGCTTAGGATTCAATAGGATTGCATACACATTCTTCGTATCAAGCGGATAATGGTTCTGTATCATATTCATCCTCACAGTAGTCCCCAGCGTATCACAATTCAGGCATTGTGCATCGGCAGGTCCAATCTGCATAACCTGTTTTTTTGATGCCGTGCGATTGCATCCCAGTCCGCATATTGCTATCATCGCCACGAAATAAATATACCAGTTTTTCATACTCCACACATTTTTTATTTAACCTCAAAACTGTCTGTCAAAAGAATGTGTTCATCACCTCTACTAAATGATTTCTGAACACGGTATTTCCCTTTTGGAATGCAATATTCATTCAGTTTATAACGGAAGCAATACAGCAAAGGAGCCTTCTTTATCATAAACGCATCACTATTCCATACAATCGTATAGGAGGTATCCCTTTGCTCCGGCGGACACCATTTATCATTTTTCCACAAATAGAAACGCATATCCCGTCCGAACTCCAACGGAATGTCCGTCGGATTGCTTACAAATACATTAATCACGGGCACATTTTCTGTATATACTTCATATTCTGTCCACAGACGGGTTTCTCCGTTATATGCTTCAGGTAAATCTTTTGTATACCAAAGTTGACACTGACGTAATTCGTATGTTACTGTATCTTGAAATGAGGCACAAGTATCAGCAACCACAATGGATGTCATGCTGTCCGCACCTCCGATAACAGCTGTAGAGGTAGCCTCCTGTACAGGCTGTCCAGGCTTATTTACACAGGCCGCCAGCAAAATCAATATGACACATGCAATCTCTTTTCTCATATTCATTCCATTTTAATGAAAACAATTATTCCTTTTATCTATTTCATCAGTATCGGTTTATCACACGGTGTATAGCCGATAACCAGCACATCAGTATCCGGATTAACAGTAGCAGAAGAATCCAGTTTATATTGAACTACAAGTGTATCTTTACCTGCCTTCAATAAAGTAGGGACATTCATCACCTTTTTAAAAGCATCTAACGCTGTTTTCCGAAACGACCGGTTGCTGCAAGAAATGATTTTCGGTTGCACTACATATCCGTTACTGTCCACTACATATTCAATGCGAAGCAGACACTCTTTTCCTTTGCTCTGCAATTTTACCGGATACTTGCTTTCCTTATGTAAAGTCTTGATAAACCATTTATAGTCACGAAATTCATCTAAAGATTTATCCAGACCAAATATTCCTTTCGGAGCTTCCTTGCGCCATGAAGTGCCAAACTTCTTGTCCAGATAATCAAAAACTACCAGATTATAAGCTGTCAGCAGATGATTGGGAACACCCAGATAACAGTCCAGTGTCCCATCTTTCTTCAATGGATAAAAAGCGTCATAACTCACATCGTACTTCTTCCAGAAAAAGTGTGTGCGGATTTTTTGTTCCTGTTCTTCCGGTATTACCAGTCGCAACTTGGGATGTCCCTTGAGGATGTTTTCTCTAGACAGCTCCGGTGAACAGTCATATTTCAAAATATAATCATACTCTAAAGGAAGCACCATCCGCAACGTGTCATTATGCTGCGATGGGAGGGCTACTACCGTATCACAAGGAGCCAGTCCCACATATGCCGCTTTCAGATGATAAGTTCCGGCCTCCAGCCCCTTTATCCGGAAGCAGCCGGTAGAATCTGTCAACCATCCCTGAAACGGTTGTCCAGCCATGCTCAAATTGGAACCAACCAACACCTCATGTTTCACATCATAAGGAGGACGTTGACGGACGAACTCACCATAAACCCGACCGACAAGCGTGTATTTTGCAGAATCACCCTTATCATGCGTTATATCCTCCTGCAAAGTCATAGTAAAATTCCGATATTCACTCGTGTACTTCCCATGGATAAAAAGCACCTCCCACGGATAAATGGATTTCAGCGTTTCTTTGAGGGCAAGAGCCAGCGGGTGATTCCCATCATTTATCATTTCCTGCGAAGTACGCAGATAAATGAAACGTACGTCACAATCTACGAAGTGACCGTCTTCCGTCACCTGAAAATCACTTAGCGAAAAAAGGATCCGTTGGCCCCGGTATTCAGGAAACCGCTTCCAAGGAAACCGATGCACGATTTCCCCTTGTGCCTTCGTCAGATTCAGTCCGGCTCTCCGGTAATTATGATAAGTCTGCGTTTCCAGCACTTTACCGTTCCGGACGGTCAGCACCTGCTCCGTTTCCATGTTACGGTCGAAACCGTCATGCACGTATCTCACCAGATCTCCTTTTCCGGCCCGAAGTTCCCCACTGAACCAGCGGGCTTGAATCGTCCCCACCCGACAATAGGCCGCAAAAATCGGCTGCAAGTCCTTCACCTCATACACCCGTGTAGATTCCTGTTTACCGACCTCTTCATAGACATCCGCCTCTACCCGTTGCAGGCAAAGATACCCGTCACGTACCTCCCAGAAAGCGGTATAGCCGCTATAATTGCCCGTAGACCGACTGACATTTTCCGGAAGAAAATCTCCCATCCGCCTGCATAGCAGGGAATCGTATCCTATCGGCTTTGCCATCAAAACCCATTCTTCTCCTTCCAGACGAATCACATCGCCCGATTGCCCTGTGGCTTTGAGCGTCAGCATCACAGCGCACAGCAGAATAAGCAGTATCACTTTCTTCATACGTATCTGATTGTTAGGTAAATCTAGTTCTTAAAGATACGGAAAAGAAACGGCTTTTCAAAGTTGTGGAAGGGATTAGAAAAACGAAGCTCCGTTTTCCGGGAAATACCGGTTTTATTTTTACGTCTCCCGACCCTGAACCGTATGTTTTCAAAAGCAGAAACATATGGTTCCGCACCGAAGAACATACGTATCCTTTGTGGAAAACATAGAAAACTCCTTGAAGAAGTGGAGTCTTCCCCAAAGCGTTTTGACATTCGGTTAAAACAAAATAGAAATGTAAATCTGTACCGTTTTTTTCATATATTTGCTTTTACACCATAAAAACGACCTTTATGACCAAAAAAATCATCACACTGCTATCAACCGCCTTGCTGTTCTGCAATAGCCTTTTTGCCCAGTCATCCGGCACAGACACCTTTCAGTTAGAAAAAAATACGAACGGGCATTATATTTTTAAGACGAAAATCAATCATCAACTCATGGCAACAATCTTTCTGGAATCAGGTATCCATGTAATGTTAATAGATTCTCTTTATGCTTTTGAAAACAGCCGGCACCTCAATCTGGATTTTGTCAAAACTAAAAGATATGAAAGGATGAATCTGGGAGGCAGAAAATACAAAATAACGCACAAGGCGACAGGAACCATACAACTGGGCGATAATACGGAATACAGCGGCGAAATATTTGTACTGTCAAATTATCAGTCGGGCCACGACATGGCCATTCCCATACAACGCATCAGCCATTCTAACGACGGGGCCCATATCATAAAATTAGATATGAAAAATTACAGGCTTCAGGTTTTAAACAGAAAACTATTCAGTTCGGAATCCACAAATTACAGCACCATCGCCATCAATTACGACACTTACCTGAACATGCCTGCCGTAAAAACAGACCTGTGTTTCAAGCACAAGGGTAAAAGATATACTCTCTCAGGAAATTTTGTGCTGGATTTAGGGAACGCATCCTTCCTTTTCCTGATGAAACAGAATCCTGCCGTTCAGGATTTTTTGAAAAACAATACAGAACTCAAAATACAGACGGCTTATAACAAGAAAGGAGTACCTGTTGGAGAAGCCATAGTTACAGAGCAAGCCAATCTCTGCAAGAAAAGTTTTAAGCAACAAATCATCGCCATCACCCCTGCATTGCCTAAATTCACCACCGAAGGAAGTATCGGCCTGAAATTCTTTGACGGTTCAATATCTGTGTTTGATTTTGACAAACATGAATTTCATTTTCAATGAATCACTTTAATCACGAATCAATTATGGATACAAGAAATACAATATTACTTTCACTGGTTCTTTTATGCATGCTCATCTCCCCAGCCAGCAGTCAGACACCGCACAGAGAAAACGGATGGTATCGTATAGAAAAAAGCGATACATTATCCACAATGCCTATTGTGACAGTGAAAGATTTCGTCGGATTACAGCTTGAAAAAGATATGAAAGGCGCTTATGTTATTACCGGGCGGATAAGTAAACATAAACGTCACAAATGGGCAACAGAGACAGGAAGAGCCATCGGCCGGCAATTTGCTTTCGTACTTAACGATTCCATCATTAGCACTCCACATGTTATCACTCAAATCGATGACGGAAGTTTTATGATTTCCTCCTTATTTGACAAGGCCTTACCTGCCATTTTCCCAAAGCTGGTAAAGGAAAAATCCGATTCCATTGATGCGATTTTCAGCGGATGGGAAAAAGATTCCCTGTATTACATCTGGACTCCGGCACAACAAGATTCCCTGAAAATGACCATGGATTACTGGGAGGCTAAGGCATGGATAGATTTAAGTACCCGGCCTGAAGAACACCTCTGGTACAGCATACAAGATTCCACAGAATACAAGAAACGGGAAGAAGCGCTCATCAAGGAACTGGAACAGCCGAATTTCAGCAGTCATGCCTCCGACTATATGAAATCCCAAGCTTATCAGGATTTCAAACAATACATAAACAATCACCCGGAATACATTGCCCTGTTGTGCCAAGGTTTTCTCTTCAAGGACATCAAAGGACTGCATGGTTACCTGATAGATGACATTATCCAGTCAAGGTATCCCTCTGCCCCAAGCATCAGAACGTACGTAGATAAGACCACCAACGTGGATGATGAAAAATTTGCCGTTTATCAATGGCAACGGAAAGTCTGGCTTCTGATGAACGAGGAAAAAGAAACGTTTCTTAATCAAATTGATAAAGTATGGAAATAACATTATGTGTAATAATCTCAAGAGAAATTTCTACTTTTAGTATCCATTCAGATGCTGTCAGTGCATTTGAGAGTTTATTATCAAATGGGCTGCTTAGATTAAAAACGGATCTAGTTGAAAGTTTATGCATAGCATTTATATGTGTGTCACCTCCGTTCAGCAAGTTCTTTAAAGTTCATCGTCCTAAATATTATGAGGATAAAACTTTGAAATGTAGGGGTTCTGTAACTCCTGAGGTAAGAATGTATAAGTGTCTCACGGCAGATTTTGTGGTGGATTTCGAAGGTTATTTTAAGCTGAAAACGAAAGAAGAATGTCTCAAATTTTTAGCCCTTTCATTTGTGAACTTTTTAAAGGACTTAAAATACCCGGGAAAACTGAAGAAATTCGAAAAAGATAAATTACTTCAGACAGTAAAAAACACCTTTATAGAAAATTCCATCATATCAGCGCATGATGACATATAGTTCATAAGAAGCTTATAGAATTACTTTTACATACAAAATATCGCAGTAACTAATGTCCGCTTATTGGAACAACTAATCATATACTTATTTGAATATCTCTATGAATTGCTCCCAAAAAGACTTTTCAGGAATGCCCGAAGTACAGAAATGAGCTTCTTTTAATCTTATTATTCTTTTATCTTTCATATTGGAAGCAACCAAGCGGATAAAAGAATCCCGATTTTCAAACTTTGCATACAATTCTGCACGCCATTCATCGGGGGATTTTGAAAATAGCTTTTGAAAACGCAGCACATCCCAATGCCTGATTTCAGCATCTATCTCTTTTTTCGCCTTATCCATTAAATACTTGTCGTCTAAAAAAAGAGCCAAGGCAAGTTTAAACTCAAAAATACGGTACAAATTAATCGGATTATGTTTCGGGATTAATGAAGAAGATAGTTGATCAAGCCATTTCCATATATCACTGGTCATAACTTTATTTTTGAAAAATAGCCCAAATTGTTTCCCGGCAAAATCGGAAGCACTTTGAAACAATCTGTCATGAGATGCATAATCTATAAAAAACTGGGTTCCATTCTTACCCCAAAGTTCTGTGTAAAAAACGGGGATGTTTCTTTTTTGTACGGAATCCTCCCATAATGGCAGGCATTCGAAGATAATACGATATTGTTTTGAAAAGATTTTATCAATCCTTAATCCCCACAAAACGATATCAACCTTCATATATAAAGTAGAAGGTGTATAAGGAGATAAAATAGGAAATCTCTCTTGCCAGTCGTCAATTATTTCTTTTTCTATCATGATTGTTTTTAGTTCATACCGAAATTTCTCCCTTTTATATCACTATTTCATAATGGCAGACACCGCCCCCGACTGCTCGCCGACCTCGTTCCCTCGCTTCACCTTCTTGCCGTATCCGAATGTATAAGTGACCGACAGATTCAGGCGCTGATGGAAATTGTTACCTTCTACAAGCCGGGTTTCGGAATAAAGAGGAGTGGACAACAGATTCGTGGCACACAGCCAGTCCTTACGGAACAGGTTCATTCCGCTTACACGGATGTTCCAGTTGGAACGGCTCCACCCGGCCAAAACCTGATAGAAATCACGGTCCTTATAGATTACGCCCCGGTTGCCCTGTACCGTAAGGCTTCGAGTCTGATAAGCTGCCTGAAAATAGAAATCACCCAGATAATAAGTGGCAGAGGCATTGCAGTAGAACGGGGACTGCGAAATGTCGAAAAGCCCCGTCATGCGATAGAAGGAAACCGAGGGAGAGGCCGCCAGTTGCAGCTTCCCATTGAACAGTCTGTAATTGAACGACAAGCCTATCTGTGTCCGGTTGTATGCCCCATCCGTCTCAAACGTACGGAGCAGAGCCTTACCGTCCTGATAAGGCTGGTAAACCGGCACATACAGGTTGTATTCGCCGAAGTACTGCATAAATGCCGAAGCAGAGAATGCGCTCGTCGGTATCCAATTGTAGGACAGGTTGAAGGTCACCTGTCGGGAAAGTCCGATGGTAGGATTTCCCGTATAGTACATCAGCTCGTTCTGCTGAAGAACATTCGGTGTCTTTTCACTGGCCCCGGGGTAGTTTGCCCCGAAATGGAAGAAAGTACGGAACGAGTGCTTTTGTGAGGGAGAGAAACCTGCAGACAAGTTCAGCAGCGGATAGACCTCTGCCACAGACTGGTCGTTAATCTGGTTCTTTTCCCATTGTAAGGCAGCGTCGGCCCGGACGTTCCATCGGGCATTCGAGAAATTATAACCCAGCGCGGCACCGGCATAGGTGTCTGAGAAATCGTTGTCGTAGGGCGATGTACCCGAATAGTTCACGTTGTTGGAGGTCGAGCCGAACCATGCCCGGAAGAAAGCGCTTTGCTTGTCGGCTATCTTCTTGAACAACGTGGCACTTCCCCGGAACTGCCAGACATCCTCCCTTGAAATGTTCGCAATGCGGGAACTGCCCGGCAATGAAGTCTGATAAAGATACGAATAATTCGTATGCCCATAATTCATGCCTGGTGACACGCTGAGGTCAAAATCGTGGGGAAGGATAAAATAATAGTTACCCGACCAGACAAAATAACGGCTGGTGGACGGCTCGTTTTTATAGTAAGAATAATCGGTGTTTTGCTGGGGAACAAACGACAGTATGCCCTTTGTTTCCGACAACGGAGTCTGGTCAAAATTGAAACCAACGGTATTGGCTATCTGCATTTTATCGGTGTCATAGATGGCCCGGAACGTGACCGGATACTGGTTGTACTTGAGGCGGGAACTCTCCAGCGTTTCGTTTCGGTTCATCTGATAGGCTTCTCCCGCTTCATTCTGCAGACTGTAGATTCCGGAAACGGAATTGCCCGAATGGCTGATATCATGATTGGAAGCCCCCGCATACAAATCGTAGGTCATCCGTTTATGCACAAACTTGGAGTAAACCGAAGCCCGACTTGAGAGTTTGCCTATCAGAAAGTTTTCATTCAAGGTTGCCTTAGTATAGCCTCCATATTCGTATTGCTGTACAATGAAATTGACCACATGCTCCTTTCCCTGGAAACGTGGGTCAGCCGGGAAGTCAAGGTATTCCACCCGTCGCACATCGGAAGTGGATATTCCCTCCATTTCTTCTGCCGAAGCAGGAATATAGTTGATGTATATGTCTACACCCTGTCCGCTAGGCGTGGTGACCGTATTATCCATCAGGTTAATGTTGATTTGAGGTATGGCGAGCTGCTTCAGAAGGTCTATCGCATTTTGTGCGGAAGTTTTCTGGCGGGCTGTCGGAGTGAAGATGGAAGAGGAAGCATCGGTACGGTGCATCCGGGCTTTCACCACCACTTCCTTCATCTCGATAGTAGACAGGCTGTCGAGTGTCTGGCTTACGCCTTTTGCCGGAAAAATGCCTATCAGGCACATCATCAACCCGCAAAAAGATTTCTGTTTTTTTTCTGTCATATCTAGGTATGGTGTAACAATTTGCTTCGCAACAACAAAAATAAGGGAAAAACTCTAGTTTTACAATAAAAAGACAGGCATTGGAGCACTTCTTCGCTCATTTTTTGTATATTTGTTCATTATCCAATTACATATCTTGCCTTAAACCATATGGAAAATTTCAGACTTAAAAACAGATGGATTTATGGGGGCTACATTATCCTGTGGTGGCTCCTCGGAGGACTGATTTTTTATTGCATCCTGAATATGATTACCCAAGTCCCTAAAGAAGGTGCAAGTTTCCTGTATCCTTACTCATCCTATATGCTGAGCGGGATTCTCATCGGCTGGATGCACAGTCGCACTTATTACGCTGTAAGGAACGACATACTGCAACTGCGTACTCCACACATCCTTTTGAAAACAGTAGTTTTACAGGATATCATAAAAACAGACCATTATGCCTCCACTAAGTTCGACGTGATTCATGGATGGTATAACGTATGCCTTACTCTTCAGAAAGGAAAGAAAGTCTATTTATATGCAAAGGATGAGAAAAAGCTAATCGCATTATTAGAAGAAAGAAACAATGCGACAGCTTTTATAAACGACTAATCTTAAAAGATATAACGAACTCCACAGCCCTATTCCGCAAACGCCGGAACAGGAAGATGCATGCCTGCCATTACCAGTCCGTTTTCACGGGCATATTGCAGGTAGTATTTGCGGCTTTTTATGGCTCCGGTCTTATCCATGTCATACTGCGCACAGATTTCCGGATGGTCTTTCTGCAAGACATACCCGTGAAACAAGTCACCAATTACCAGCAGCTTGCCGGCCTTATAAACGGTATGCCCCGGTGTATGTCCTATGGCCTCCATTGGGAGTATATTTCCGGGAAGCGTATCTCCAAAAGCAAAAAGATGCAGACGGTCTTTATAGGCATTCATCGAGGTCTCTACCTGTGCCCTTTTGTCGGCCGGCATTTTCATCCAGGCATCGTATTCTGCCTTCGAAGCATATACCTCAGCCTTCGGGAATACCACCTTACCGTCCTTCATCATTCCACCGATATGGTCGCCATGGAAGTGGGTAAGAAACAAGCAGTCTATATCTTCAGGCTTTACGTTCAACGATTTCAAGCCCTCCATCATCCGGCTATCAGGAGCACCGACACCGGTATCGAAAAGCATCCGCTTGCCATCACATTCAATCAAAAACGTACTGACGGAAGCCGGTATGCCCTCTTGAAGAGAAAGGCTGTCCATCAGTGCATCTGTCGCATCTGGAAAGAGAGTACGCGGCATCAACCGTGGGCTGGCATTGTCACGAATCCATGTCACCTTCATACCGTCAAGCGTCAGCGTGGCCAGCAGGCTGTCTTTCTGTAACTTTACCTGAGTACATACGGTCCTTGTCGTATCTGCATCCATTTCTTTCTCTGTGTTCTGTTTATTCTGCCCTCCGCAACCCAAAAACAAGAAGGCTGATAACACGGCGGCACCCGTCATCACATAATTTTTCATACGTATTTGTTTGTAGTTTCTTCTTAGTTTCCCATCTCTACCTTCACTTCCTGAATGTTCCGAAGCTCATCGCTGAAGTTGACACCAATCTTGTAGACCGTACGGCTGTCCTTGGCAAAAGGTGCGGCATAGCCTTTCTCCCGAATCTGGGCCAAAGCTTCGTCTGAGTTGCCGTTCAGCTTGAATTCCATGATGTACACGTAGTCCTGCGTCT